>Ga0206876_1119_pt2 | contig 18841 bp, 14 predicted proteins | sample Alteio_BWOrgCont_10_FD_152619 | JGI IMG/M metagenome (GOLD analysis project Ga0206876, IMG submission 152619) | Enriched cells from forest soil in Barre Woods Harvard Forest LTER site, Petersham, Massachusetts, United States -... | ecosystem: Environmental > Terrestrial > Soil > Temperate forest >...
TGACCACGGCAATTACAACCTGTAACGCATCCTGTACTGCTTCGGGTACCACACTCGCATTCGGCACCTACACCGGCACACAGCTGACGCGACGAGGTTACCGTTGGTCAAAACCTGAATTGTGGATGGCACCGCAGCAGAACCATTGACGGTGGGCAGGGGAAAGATGACGAGGTCGGGGCGGGTGCGGTAATCCCGCAAGATTTGTGCACCTTCGAGCCGAACAGGACGTGTCCAGGAAAGGCCGCTGGAGATGAAGTCACCCAAGGTAACGGTGTTGAGCGTATTGGCATTCTCAAAGCTGTACGCGGAATCCAGACGGATAGCTGAATTGGGCGAAGCACCTGAGTCGGCACCGATGAAGCCGAGCCAATCCGAAGTGATGACGCCGTAGGGAGAGAAGAAGCGTCCATCGAGTGAGCCGGCGCCGCTGTTGGAGCCATTGGCGAACGTTCCGACCATATCGTAGTTCAACGTGACGCCGGTGCCGCTCGCAATCACTCGAGGGCCGTTCGCCTCAGCGCTTCCGTTGGGAAGAATTACTTTGGGCAGCAAGTGAACTTCGCTGATGGTAATCTGCAAAACCTGATTGACCTGATCGAGCTTCCAGGTGAGGCCAGGGATGTCGGCAAGAGAAATCAAGCCGCCCGGCTGCAATGCAGTCGCCGCCGGGATGCGGACAGTGAGATCGGTGAGCTCATCTGGCTTGACCAATAGCTGGCCACTGCGCATGGTGAATTCGCCAATCTTGCCGATGGACTGGCCGTTGATCTGGACCTCGAGAAGAAGAGTTTCGTCTGTGCTGGTTTTAGGAGCAGGCGGCTGCTGAGCGACAGCAAATTGAGGCACGAATGCGATCAGCAGGAATAACAATAGTGCACGGCTCAGCCATCGGCCCGTTACGCCTACGACTTCATGGCGCGCCAACAACGCTTACCTGCTGCGATATTGCACCGCTGTTGGAATGGGCCGTCAGTTGAAAGGTGTCTCCGGGAGGAGGCGGCTGGTTGGCGGGAAGTTCAATGGGCCAGCGGCGCGTGGTGCCGGGGAGGATGTAGGGAGGAGAGTCGCCCTGGCTCTTGAACTTCAGCCCATCGGTAGACGTCAGCACGATGTCTCGAATGACATCGTGTGAATTGGCATCATTGACTCCGACCAAGAACATCTTTCCATCTTTGCGCTCGACGTGAAACTGAACATGGACAACAGGCTTTGCAGACACCTGGGCAAACACCGGTATCGACAGCCGCAGAACAATATGAACAATGCCGGGCTCAGCAGGCGGAGGAATCTGGTCGACCAGAATGCGGTATGTTCCTTCCTGACCTGTGGGCGACTGTCGCAAGATGAGGCGGACGACCTGAGTTGCGCCGCCGGCGATGGTTGCGATAGGCGGACTTACAACAACGTCGTCCGATGCAGTGAGCTCGTCGGTACCGGTTTTCTGGCTCCACGCATAAGCGCGGATCTGAATGGCGGTGGGATTTGTGCCCTGATTGGTAACGGTGAGCGTGGTAGCTTTCTGGCCGGGCTCAAGAAAAATGTTGACCGGAAGCACGGACAGAGCTTGTGCACCAACACCGAGACAAGCTAAGTGAAGGGCAAAAATAGCGGCAGCAGACCGGGCTATCGCCCTCGCAGAAAGTAGGTTTCTTGTGATCACTTCTCCTAGTCTAACGATTCGTGAGGGCTAGTAGGGCAAAGTGGGCGCGATGGTATCTCGGTAGGCACCGGGTGTGCCGACCTGGATGCCCAAAGTGGGCAGCGGGCAACAGATTTAGTAAGTGATTGCGACAGAAATCGTGTCAGGGGGAGCGCCCGACGCAAGAGCTGAAGACTCGGCGAAGGAGACAAGCGGCTTTGAGGAATAGCTGCCACCGTTGGCAACGGTGTCTCCGGTAAACCCGCTGTGTCTATAGCTGTGAGCTGATGGCGAAGACATTGCATAGTTCACCAGCGACTGGAGAGGAAAAGATAACTTTCCAATTGCCACCGAAGATTTGACGGCAGTATCTGCAATGACAGAAATACTGTACTGGGTGTTGTCCGTGCAGCTCACCGTGACGGAGGAAGCAGCATGCTCGAGAGCGGCTGCGTAAGAACCATTCACGACCGCGGTCGATACTTTGCAGCCAGTGAGCACTGTTGCGGTAACGCCGATCGTAGCCATCGGCGTGGCAGCGCGCGCGGGAGTTGCAGCGAGGCATAACGGCAGCAGGCTCAAAGGAAGAGCGAGGGCGTTAATTTTCATGAACTTGTTGAACTGATGATTCATCGCTCATCCCCTTTCACATGGCAGCTATTTCAAATGATCGAAACGGCTCCGGCAGAATCCAGGTGCGCGTACATGTCGAGGGCAATCTCGAATTATGATTCGAGCCCACACTGCTCTTCAACAATCAAAGGTTATGCCCAACGGTAACTCAAATCAAGCACGAAATAAGTACCGTTACCCGTACTTTCGTAATGGTCACGGTACTATTTCGAAGCGGCGTGAGAGTGTGTCAAAGTAAGACGCTTGATGGCGAAATGCACTGCAAAAATCAGGCGAAAAAGGCAGATGAAGGAGGTTTGCTAGACTTTGGGAACTCGCCGATGCCAGCCCCGCTGAAATTGAAGCCCGTTGCTGTACTGGCCTTGCTGCTGTCAGGAATAACTGCGGCGTATTGGAACCATTTCTCGAACGGTTTTCATTTCGACGATTTCCATACGGTGACTGACAACCCGGCGATTCGTTCGCTGGACAATGTTCCTCAGTTCTTCATGGATGCGGGAACGTTTTCCGTTCTTCCGCCAAACCAGACATACCGGCCGCTGGTCTCGACATCGCTCGCGCTGGATTATGCGCTGGCGGGGGGATATGAGCGGGTGTTCTGGTTTCATGCGACCACGTTTGTGCTGTTCCTGGGGTTGGTGTGCCTGTTGTATGTGTTTTACAGGACCGTGCTAAACAAGGTGCGGCCATCGAGTGCGAATGCGTGGCTGGCGCTGTTGGGAGCGGCGTGGTTTGGATTGCATCCTGTAATGGCGGAGACGGTGAATTATGTGATCCAACGCGGCGATCTGTATTGCACGCTGGGGTGCGTGGCTGCGCTGGAGATATTTGCGGTGTATCCGAAGCAGCGCAGATGGGGGATATATTTGCTGCCGCTGGTTGCAGCGATGCTATCCAAGCCACCTGCAGCGGTGTTTCCCGCCCTGCTGCTGATGTATGTGTTCTTTTTTGAGACGGATGGGTTAAGTGCGGGAGCGCGGTGGCGCAAGAGCATGGCCGCGGCTGTACCGTCGCTGGTGGTGACTGGGCTGCTGCTGTGGCTGCAAGTGTCGATGACGCCGAAGAGCTTTGTGCCCTCGACACTATCGGCGGCACATTACCGGTTGACGCAACCTTTTGTATGGATGCGATATTTCGGGGCTCTGTTTTTGCCACTGCATCTGAACGCCGACACCGACCTGAACGTGTTGAGCCGATTGAGTGGAGAGGCGTGCGAAGGATTGTTGTTCCTGGCAACGTTGGGGGCAGCGATCTGGTGGTGCGCGCGGCGGCGAGATAGGTATCCGATTGCGTTCGGGCTGCTGTGGTTTGTGATCACACAATTGCCGACATCTTTGTATCCGCTGTCTGAGGTGGAGAACGACCATCGCATGTTCTTCAGCTTTGCAGGGTTGATACTGGCGGCGGTTTGGGCTGGTGTTTTGCTGGTGGAACGCTGGACAACGGTTGAGATGCGCGTTCGCTTGCGTCCGGTAGCGGTAGTGGTGGCGGTGATGGTACTGAGTACTTATGCGTACGGCGTACACAGGCGCAATGTGGTGTGGCACGACGAGGAATCGCTGTGGTGGGACGACGTGCAGAAGAGTCCTCACAACGGGCGCGGGTTGATGAACTATGCGCTGACGCAGATGAGCAAGGGAAACAACGCCGCAGCGCTGAACTATTTTGAGCGGGCGCTGGAGTACACGCCAAATTATCCGACACTTGAAATCAACCTGGGCGTTGTGAACGGCAATATGGCTGACACGGGCGACACGGCGAGAAGTGCGGAGGCCGAGCGGCACTTTCTGCGAGCGATAGAGCTGGCGCCAGAGGATGATTCCACACACGCCTACTACGGGCGCTGGCTTGTGGCTCATGGTCGCGAGCTGGAAGCGATTGCTCAACTGCAGACAGCGATTGCTCTGAACCCGAGACGCATGATGCAGCGCGAGCAGTTGGTGGCAGCATATGAGGAACTAGGACAGACTGATGTGGCACAGCAGGCAGGCGCGCAGGCGCTGGCCATCGATCCGACAGATGGGACGATACAGAATGAGCTGCAACAAGGAACACAGACAGCAGCACAGTGGTTGAACCGATCACTGGCGCAGTACAACCAGAAGCAATATGCAGAGGCGATCGAATCAGCGCGGCATGCCCTGGAGCTGGACCCGAAGAGTGCCGAGGCGTGGAACAACATTGGGGCCGGTGAGGCGGAGTTGGGGCAGTGGGATGAGGCAGTCCATGCAGATGAAGAGGCCCTGAAGCTGAATCCCCAATTGCAGATTGCTCGCAATAACCTGACGTGGGCAATGACGCAGCGGAAGCTGGTGAAGAAGTAGGCGAACGCGCACCTGTGCGATCAGGAGTTGTAGAGAGTGCGCGCCAAAACGCGATAGATGCTGAATGAATCGCGAACGGTGGAGAAGCGGGACGACTTGTTGCCATCGATATAAATTGTCTGGATGGGAAACTCGAGTGGCGCTCTGCCCGTGCAGCAGAGCAGCGCCAGTACATTCATCTCATACTCGTAGCGCTCGCCAGTCAGCGAGACGAGTTCCGGCAGCAAGGAGCGCGGGAAGGCACGAAGCCCGGTCTGGGTATCCGAAAGTCTGTTGCCGGTGACGAAGGCGAAGGCGTGACGCGTAAGCCCATTGCCGACTCTGCTGCGCCATGGAACATCTTTTAAGAACCCGCGCGAGCCGAGGATAACTTTTCCTGGATGACTTAATGCGGCTCGAGCGACGCCAGCAATATCGCCGGGAGCATGTTGACCGTCGGCATCTGCAGTCAGCAGCAGGTCGAAGCCAGGCAGATTGCAGAGTGCGTGGTTGATGCCGTTTTTGATTGCGCGGCCTTTGCCGAGATTGACGCTGTGGCGCAGCAGGTGAACCCGGTCGAGAGGATGGAGTTCCGCGAAGACTTCTGATGACAACGAAGAGCTGCCGTCATTGACGACGATGATGGCGCCGAAGCCTAGTTCGCGCAGCGAGTGGACGAGGGAGAGAAGTCGCCTGTCAGGATCCCAGGCAGGGACGAGCACCGCAACTCGAGCGAGCGACGACGGGATGGGCAACAGGGTTGAGGACATGGCAAACATCCGTTGCTAGTGGGCATCAGACTACTTGATTTGGTTGCCAATATACGAGGCAGCTGAGCCAGGCTGCATCGACATTGGCCGCTTGAGGTGACTAAAATCGTTGCGCTGCACGTGGAGCCGAAAGAGCCCAACGGACCAGCAGAGGACGCAAGCGATTATGGCAACGAATACCCCATACCAATCAGGATTTGGAAACGGATTTGAGACGGAGGCGCTGCCAGGGGCGCTACCGGTGGGGCGAAATTCTCCGCAGAGGTGTGCCTATGGCTTGTATGCGGAACAGCTTTCGGGGTCTCCGTTCACGGCGCCGCGCGCCGACAATGAACGTAGCTGGCTGTACAGGATTCGACCGACGGTGCAGCACTGGGGCCGGATGGAGAAATGCGATGCCGGAAACTGGCGCACAGCACCGTGCATGGAAATAGAGCTGCCCCCGGCACCGATGCGATGGAGCCCCATCGCGATACCTGAAAAGGGCTGTTCATTTATCGACGGCATGTGCACGATTACGACTGCGGGCGATGCGGGAGCCATGGCGGGGATGGGGGCGCATATCTATCTTGCGAACCGGTCGATGGAGCGAGAGACGTTTTATAACGCCGACGGAGAGATGCTGATCGTGCCGCAACAAGGTGAGCTGCGGCTACGCACGGAGTTCGGCGTTATCGACATTGAGCCCGGAGAGATTGCTGTGATTCCGCGTGGTGTGAAGTTTCGCGCGGAGTTGATTGCCGGGCCAGCGCGCGGCTACGTGTGCGAGAACTATGGTGGAAAATTTACGCTGCCGGAGCGCGGACCGATTGGCGCAAACTGCCTGGCGAACCCGCGAGACTTTTTGACTCCCGTGGCGGCGTTTGAAGACAGCGATGAACCCAGCGTGCTGATGGTGAAATGGGGTGGAGTGTTCTGGAAGACAACACTGGGTCACTCGCCGCTGGATGTAGTGGCATGGCATGGGAACTATTCGCCGTACAAATACGATATGCGGCGATTTTCTCCGGTCGGGCCGTTGCTGTTCGATCACGCCGACCCAAGCATCTTTACAGTGCTGACCTCGCCATCGGAAACACCCGGGACGGCGAATGTGGATTTTGTGTGCTTTCCGGACCGCTGGACGGTGGCAGAAAATACGTTTCGGCCGCCCTGGTACCACATGAATGTGATGAGCGAATTCATGGGGCTCATCTACGGACAGTACGATGCGAAGCCTGAGGGATTTGTTCCAGGGGGATTTTCGCTGCACAACACAATGCTGCCGCATGGGCCAGACGTAGATGCGTTTGAGAAGGCGAGCCAGGCTGAGTTGAAGCCAGTGAAGCTGACGAACACGCTGGCATTCATGTTCGAGACACGCTTTATGCAACGAGTGACAAGGTATGCCGCGGAGAGTACGGCGCTGCAGAAAGACTACGCAGACTACGGAATGAAGCTGCGCAAACGGTTCACGCCGAAGAACCGTCAAGGCTAAACCTGAAGCCAAATCCGAAAACAATAGATACTTGCTAACGTATTGACATCATGCGGTTTAGCCCAACCGATGGTGTGTGTCTGCGACCTGTGGCGATGTTGACTGGAAGACAAACCATGATTTCGCAGCGGGGGAAGTAGCACTAAAGTACCAGTGACTGGTGGTTACCGTGCTAGAGCGTGGGGCGATTAGCGAGTGATAGCTTTCGGGGTGAAGTTACGGAAGGTCTCTAAATGAACCTCGTCGGTTCACCAATTGTCGGAATTTATGACTACCGTGTTGTCGCAATTTCACTGCTACTGGCGGTGATCACCTCCTATGCAGCACTGGATATTGCTGGACGCTTAACTGCGGCGCGTGGACTGCCGCGCATTGCGTGGCTGGGTGGTGGCGCGCTGGCCATGGGCATCGGGCTGTGGACATCACAATTCATGGGAATGGAAGCACTGCACTTCCCTGAAGTTGTCCGTTACTACTGGCCCTCCGTTCTGCTGTCATTGATTGCGGGAATTCTGGCATCTGCAGCGGCGTTGTTTGCCGTAAGCCGGCCGAAGCTGAAGATTCCGATGACTGTATTCGGCAGCCTGATGACGGGCGCTGGAATTACTGCGCTGCACTACCTTGGGATTTCGTCGCGAAGACTGCCTGCAAAGGCTGAGACCTCGGATTTCTGGATGGGTCTTACTGTTGGAGCAGCGGTGTTGGTTTCGTTTGTTGCGATCCGGCTGACATTCCGCCTGCGCGAACAGACGACGCACTGGAGCCGGCAGAAATCGATTTTTGCCGTGCTGATCGGCGCCGGCCTGGTGGCCGTGAACTACCTTGGAATGGCCAGTGTGAGTTTGCGCTCGTCCGTGGTGTGGGATAACCACTCGGCGGTGAGCGTATCTGCACTTACGCTTTGCGGGATTGTTGCAGACGCGCTCGGTGTGCTGGTGCTGGTTGTGCTGATCTCACTGGCTGACCGGCGTTTCTGGGAAGAGCGTCAACTTCTGGATGCCTTCCTGGAATACATTCCTGACAAAGTTTATTTCAAAGACCTGGAGAGCCGGTTCGTCCGCATCAGTATGTCCAAGGCCAAGGCTTGGGGCTTGAATCATCCTTCTGAGGCGCTTAACAAGACGGATGCTGACACGTTTACAGCGGAACATGCGGAACGCGCACTGGCTGACGAGCGTCAAATTATACGGAGCGGCGAAGGCATCCTGGAAAAAGAAGAGATGCAGACGTGGCCCAACGGCCGCGTTACGTGGACAACGACCAGCAAGATGCCGCTGCATGACCGGCGCGGAAAAATTATTGGGACGATGGGAATCTCCCACGACATTACGGACCGCAAACTTGCGGAAAAGCAATTGGCGATGAAGGTGGATGAGCTGGCGCAATCGAACGTCGCGCTAGGCGAGTTGGCCGAGGCAGCGAAAGCAGCCAGCCGCGCCAAGAGTGAATTCCTGGCGAACATGAGCCACGAGATTCGTACGCCGCTGAATGGCATCCTGGGAATGACGGACCTGACCCTGGGCACGAAGTTGACGCATGAACAGCGCGACAACCTGGAGACGGTGAAGCTCTCTGCGGATTCCCTGCTCAACGTGATCAACGACATTCTGGATTTCTCGAAGATTGAAGCAGCGAAGATCGAGCTGGAAGAAATCGATTTCGACCTTCGCGAATGCGTTGAAGGATCACTGAAGACGCTGGCCTTGCGTGCCGACGAAAAGAACCTGGAGCTGCTGGACGAGGTTGCGCCTGAGCTTCCGCAGATGATCACAGGCGATCCCGGCCGCGTGCGGCAGGTGCTGATCAACCTGCTGGGAAATGCCATCAAGTTCACCCCCAAGGGCGAGGTTGTGCTGAAGGTACTTGCGGAGCGCCAGAACGACCAGGAAATTACTTTGCACTTTGTGGTTTCAGATACAGGCGTGGGCATCGAGCGCTCAAAGCTGCAAGCCATTTTTGAATCATTCAACCAGGCAGACACGTCGACGACACGCGTTTTTGGCGGCACGGGACTTGGCCTGACAATTTCCAAGAGCCTGATTGAGATGATGGGCGGCAACATCTGGGTGGAGAGCGAGCTGGGAGTTGGATCGCATTTCCACTTCACCGCGAAATTTGGCATAGGCGCCGAGCGCGGCAGCGGAGTTCACAAGATTGCTCATGCAACTGCCGTACTCGAAGGCGTGAAGGTCCTGATCGTCGACGACAACAGCACCAACCGACGCATCCTGGAGGGCCTGGTGAAGCAGTGGGGTATGTCTCCTGTAGCCGTGCCCGATGCGTCGTCCGCGCTGGTTGAGCTGTCGGTGGCACACGAGAGGAATAAGCCCTATCGGTTGATGCTGACCGATATGAACATGCCGAATGTGGATGGCTTCGGCCTGGTGGAACAGGTTTCAGAGAGGCCTGCGATTTCTACGACGACGATCATGATGCTGAGCTCAGCAGGACAGACAGGCGATGCTGCACGCTGTGAGGCGCTGGGAATTGCTGCGTACATCCTGAAGCCGGTACGGCAATCGGAGCTGCGCGAAGCGATTATCCGAGTACTGCAGGGGAGTGAGCAAGGACAACCTGGGACTCTAATCACGCAGGATTCGCTGCAGCCGCTACAGCAGCAGCCTACGGGCAAGAGTCTGAATATCCTGCTGGCGGAAGATAACCCAGTGAACCAGAAGGTTGCAGTGCGGTTCCTGGAAAATCGTGGACATAAAGTTACGGTGGTCGGCAACGGTAAAGAAGCGCTCGTGGCCATGGGACGGAGAAGCTACGACCTGGTGCTGATGGATGTACAGATGCCGGTTATGGATGGGCTGGAAGCAACACGGCAACTGCGTGACCGCGAAATGAAGCAAGGCATGATGTCTCGCCAGACAGTTGTGGCCATGACAGCGCTTGTGATGGAGGGCGACCGGGAAAGATGCCTGGCGGCGGGCATGGATGGATACCTTTCCAAGCCGATCCGGCAAAAGGAGCTGGACCAGGTGCTCAACAGCTACGCGATTGAGAGCAACGAGCCTGAAGAAGTACAAAAGCCGCAGACGAGCATGCAGACCTCAGTGCTTGTGGAAGATCTGCTGGAACGCATAGGCGGCGATCGCGAATTGCTAGCCGAGCTGCTGGATCTGCTGCGGCAGGATTATCCGAATCAGCTTGAAGCGCTACGCAAGGCGATCAGGACAAATAATTGCCAGGCCATCGAGCAATTGGGTCATGCGATGAAGGGTGCGCTGGGCAACCTGGCCGCTATTCACGCGGCTGAAATTGCCAGCGAACTGGAAAGGCTTGGGAAAACTGGCGATACAGCGCATGCGGCGAAGAGACTGTCAGAATTGGAAGTTGAGATGGGCAAAGTTGTGAACCAACTGGAAAGTCTTTGCATGGAGACCGTGCAATGAAAATTCTAGTGGCTGACGATGAAGCAGTATCACGGCGCCTGATCGAGCGAACGCTCGAACGCTATGGATATGAAGTAATCACTGCGTCCGATGGAGCAGCGGCAGCACGCGAGCTTGCAAAACCAGATGGGCCCCGGCTTGCGCTGATTGACTGGATGATGCCAGAGATGGATGGGCCAGAGGTGTGCCGGCACGTGAGAGCGCGGCAATCGTCGCCGTACGTGTACATTCTTCTGCTGACGTCTAAAGAATTGTCAGAAGATATCGTGGCTGGACTAGAAGCAGGCGCAGACGACTACCTGACCAAGCCCTGTGAGCCTGCGGAATTGCAGGCCAGATTGCGCACAGGACAACGCATCCTCAAGCTGGAAGACAATCTTGTTGAGGCACGCGAGCAGATGCGCTTCAAGGCTACCCACGACGCATTGACTTCCTTGTGGGACCGAGGCGCGATTCTAACGCTGCTGAGCAATGAAGTGAACAGAACAGAGGCAGGCTTTCCGGTGTCACTGTTGATGTGCGATGTGGACCACTTTAAACAAATCAACGATGTGTATGGCCACCTGGTAGGCGACGAGGTGCTTCAGGAGCTGTCGTCGCGATTGACGAATGCGGTGCGGCAGAATGATTCAGTTGGCCGGTATGGTGGCGAAGAGTTTCTTGCGGTGCTGAGCGGCTGCCCCCGTGAAAATCTTGCAGAAGTTGCCGAGCAGCTGCGCCAGGCTATTGAGACGGCACCGTTCAAGACATCGGCTGGAGATTTGTTCGTCTCCGTGAGCCTGGGCGCGACAACTATTGAGCACTGGCATCCTGAGCTCACGATAGAGCATTACCTGAAGCAGGCTGATAAGGCCCTCTATGCAGCGAAGCAAGGCGGCCGAAATCGCGTGGTTTACGCAGAGCCGACTACTGCGCTGCCAGATAGACATGCCGAAACGGCAAGTCTGAGCTCGGCTCATCTACAAGTACAAACTGCGTAGCGTTCACGCTCCGGCAAAGTCCGCGAATGGCTTCTCTTTCACCTTCGGGCGATTTGCAATGGCTGTGGTGAAGACCGCTTTTGCCTCTTCCAATTCCCTGCCCTCCAGTTCAAGCCGTGGCGAGCGAACGCGCGCTGAGCCGACACCTGTCTGTTGCTGCACCCACTTGATGAGCTGAACAAATTTGGGCACTGTATCCATACGCAGCAGAGGAAGGAACCAGCGGTAGAAGTCGAAGGATTCTGCGGAGCCTGGTTGCTGAGAGAGCTCGAGCAGCCGAACGGATTCTGCCGGATAAGCATTGACGAGACCAGCGACCCAGCCAACAGCGCCGGCGTGAACACCTTCCATCAGCACATCATCCACACCAACACAAATTTTGAGGCGCTCTCCAAGCAGCACACGAATCGCTGAGATGCGACGCACGTCCGCACTGGACTCCTTCACGGCGTGAAGATTGCTGTGCTCTGCGGCGAGTTCGGCAACCTGATGGGACAGGAAATCTGTCTTGTAGGCGAGCGGGTTGTTGTAGAGCATGCAGGAGAGTTTTGTGGCGGCGATCACGGTGGAGACATGATGCTTCATCTCGCGCCAGTCAGTGGAATACACATAGGGCGGAAGCACGATAAGACCGGAGCAGCCTATCTGTTCCGCTTCAGACGCCAAGCGGACAGCAGCACTAGTGGAGAGCGCTGAGATTGCGGCAACTACAGGCTTGCCGGCTGCGACGCGCACGGCAGTCTCAAGGATAGCGAGCTTCTCCTCGTGTTCGAGCGTTGCGCCTTCACCGAGTGAACCGAGCATGACCAGCCCGCTGCAACCGTTGCCCAGCTGCCAGGCGGCATGCTGAGCCAGGAAGGCATGGTCAACCTTCAGGTTTGTATCGAAAGCAGTGGTCATGGCGGGCAGAACGCCGGTCCAATTCATGTAGTCTCCTCAAACTGGGTGAGATTCAATTTCAACGTCATGATGCTTATGCATTGCAAGGCGTAACGGCAAATATGGAGTGGGGTTGATTGCCGATTGTTGCGCCACGATGCCGTCCAACAAGAGGCGCGCTGCTGCTAGAGAACCTGTAATGCCCAAACCTTCAAAGCCGACAGCCAGCCATAGGGTTGGATCGTCAGACAGGCCTTTTGCCGGCCCAATGAGCGGAAGCTTGTCCGGCATAGCTGCGCGAAAACCAGCCCACGCACGCACAATGGACATCTCTCCTAACGCCGGCATGAAGACTGCGGCCCGATCAAGCATGGCGTTCAGGATGCCGACTTCGGGCTCAGGATTGGTTGATCCATATTGACGCGATGAACCAACCAGCAACTGTCCAGACTTGCGGGGTTGAATATTGAAGGCGACGGAATCCATGTCGACTGCATGGGCGCTCTTTAAATATCCAAGCTCAACAAGTTGATGATTCACGAATCCAGGGTAAGGATCGGTAATAAGCAGATGCCCCTTGCGCTTCCTGATTGGCATGGCCGGAAGCAGATCGCACTCGGCGCCGACGGCAAGCACGATTCGATCGGCGTGGAGTACCACACCATTGGCCAGCCGCACCTCGCCGTTGGATGCAGACAGGGCTCTTGCAAGAATCAATTTTGCACCACGGCGTTGCGCTTCCTCCAGAAAGAACTGAGCAGAAGCAGGTGGATAGCTGACACCATCGTGAGGCACCAGCAGACCACCGGCGAGCCCATCGCCAAGATTCGGCTCGTGCTGATAAAGTTCGGCCGGGTTTAGCACCTGCGACTCGATGCCAGCGGCAGCGTAAGACTTATTCTTGGTGAAGACCTCTGCCATCTCGTCATCATCGGCGGCGACCCAGATGGTGCCGCGACTTTCATACTCAGCGGCAGGTGGAAGGTTTGCAGACTCTGCGAGCCAGAGGGAGCGGGAGTACGCGGTGAGCGCGAGTTGCGCCGGCGAATCGTCCATGACGACGATGTGCCCCATGCCTGCGGCAGTAGCACCACCAGCCGGCATGCCGCCCTCGACAACGCCTACGCGTAAGCCGGCGAGGGCGCATTCACGAGCGCAGGCACAACCTACTATGCCGGCGCCGACGATGAGCACATCAAAGCGATCCATCTTAGAACTTTATCCCGTTGCGGAAGGGATCGTCCGAGGCAAAAATCAACTTCGACTCTGAAGCAATCCACGCTCTGCCTCGAATGCTGGGATGCACTTTGCCATCGGCTGTGGGATGGATGCTGCCGGCAAAGACGGTCCCGAGAATTCCCTCCTGCCGCCACACTTGCCCAGGCGCAAGTTTTCCATCTGCATAAAGGCATGCCATTTTTGCGCTTGTGCCGGTGCCGCAAGGAGATCGATCGAAAGATGCACCGGGACACAGCACGAAGTTGCGCGATGAATTTGAAGCTGACGCGGGTGCAGAGAAAAATTCGATGTGGTCGATAAGCTCGCCGTTTGAGCCAGTAATCTTTTGCTCGTGGAGCGCCTGTCGAATAGCGGTCGATGCAGCGATGAGATCAGCGCGATGTGCCAGAGTCAAATCGTAAGGGTGGTCCGCGACGAGAAAGAACCAGTTACCACCCCAGGCAATGTCACCGACGAAGCGACCATAGCCGGGCACCTCTACCTTGACCGCTGTCCGATAACGAAAGCTGACGACATTGTTAACGGTTACGCTGCCATCTCGATGCAGATGTGCTGAAACATCGCCGACAGGTGTTTCAATCTTGTGGTCGCCGGGCTCGATTTTGCCCATGTGGGCGAGCGTTGTTACAAGGCCAATGGTTCCGTGACCGCACATGCCGAGATATCCGACGTCGTTGAAGAAGATGACGGCTGTGGAGGAATCTGCTGCTACGGGCTTTAGCAATAAGGCGCCGACGACAACTTCGGATCCGCGCGGCTCGCAGACCACGCTGGAGCGGAAGTCATCGAAATTCGTTCTGAGGAGAAGGAGGCGTTCGGCGAGTGGGCCGTGACCGAGGTCTGGGCCGCCGGAAATTACAACGCGCGTGGGCTCGCCCTCGGTATGGGAGTCAATGACATGAAGATGCTGGGGAGTTCCCATAGCGAATGGTAACGCAGATTATTGATGTGACTATCCATCGTGTAACGAGCGCCATGCGATACGATGTTTGCCATGCAAACTTCGTGGAAATATCTGTGGCTAGTTGCAACTGTCTGCCTCGCTACAGCTGCGAGCGGCCAAGCACCGCTGGATCAAAGTGACACGGCCCTGCAGAAAAATGTGCAGGCCATTGCCGCAGCTCACCACGGGAGCGTTGCATTGTTTGCGAAAAACCTGAAGACCGGCGAGACTGTCGCCCTGCAGCCAGATCGACCGGTACAGACTGCATCCGTGATCAAGCTTGGAATCCTTTATGAAGCACTCGAGCAGATTCGCGAAGGCAAAGCGCACTGGGACGACAAGCTTACCCTCAACAAAGCAGACCAGGTGCCCGGGTCAGGTTTATTACTTTTTTTTGACACGCCACTACCGTTGACGCTCAAAGACGCCTTGACCTTGATGGTGGTTATGAGTGATAACACAGCGACAAATCTAGCGATGGATCATATCGGCATCCCTAATGTGAACCATCGCCTGGCTGAGCTCGGCCTAAAGGATACTTATCTCTATAAGAAAGTCTTTACGGCCAACCCGCCGGGAGTAGTTATGCCCGACGACCAGAAAAAATTCGGCCTGGGAAAGACAACCGCGAGAGAGATGGCGGGCCTGATGACGAAAATCGCTACCTGCGATCTGGCAGAAGACGGCGCGCCGGCGCGAGACACAGATGGGGCATTGTGTGCGGTCGCTCTACACATGCTGCATGTGCAGTTCTATCGCAATGCGATTCCGCGATATCTGGACGGAATGAAAGGTGCTACCGGGGATTCGATTGCCAACAAGACCGGATCGCTGGATGCTGTGCGTAATGACGTGGCAACCGTTTCCACAAAAAACGGTTTGGTTGTGATTTCGTGTTTTACCTTTGAAAACACAGACCATTCGTGGGGCACGGAGCAGGAAGGCGAGCTGACAATTGCGAAGATTTCGCGAGAAATCATCCAAAGCTGGTCGCCGCAGGGACTAGCAGCTTGGCCAGCGTCTGCCGCTAGCACGCAAGCGCCGAAGCCATAATCAGTTTCTCGATGAGCTGCATACTGTCTTGAAGCAGGATCGGCTGCGGACACGCAATGTGCGCACTACGATTCAGCTTGATACCAGCGGTAGCCGTGCTTTTGCTCCAAATCAGCTTCTTTGAGGCGGTCGACAACCTGTTTGCGTCTTAGATTGCCAACGCCGGCAGTAATGAGCTCGATCAAAGCAATTGGAGCGACATAGCTAGCAGCAAACGAGAAGCTATTGGTGGGCACAATCACGAGTTCGTTTGAGAACCGCGCCAAAGGAGAAAGAACCGAATCGGTGACCCCTATGCAATACGCACCGTTCTCTCTCGCTTTTTGGATACCTTCGATCGTCATACGCAGACCGCGACGGAAGCTGATGCCGATAACAACGTCATCCTCGCCCATGGACCGGACAAGATGAGTTGCGCGGCCGGGATTGACTGCAGCCATCACCGGCAGGCCAGCGATGGTCAGGTGATACTCCATGTACTCAATCAAAGCAGACGCCATGTCGCCACCCAACAAAAGGATTCGTTTCGCTTCATGGATGCGGATGGCGACATTGAGAATCTGATGCAAATCCACGTGTTCCACGACGTAGTCGAGGTTTTCCTGGATCTGCTTTCTTGAACCCTTCAAAAACTTTGGGGTCTGCGGTGTGTTTCCCGCGGCCTGCATGCTGTCCAAAATAGTGGTGCTGGTAACGGACAGATCATGAAGATAGTGACGAAAGCTCTTGTAGCTCTCAAATCCAAGTCCCTGCACAATACGGACGACTGTCGCCGGCGCAATCGCAAGACGCGAGGCCATGTCACGCACATTCAAGAGCACGAAGTCGCGTGGATTCTCTAAAACAGGCCGGATGATCTGCTGTCGTTTTTCGCTCAGTTGATTCATGGGAAGCACGGAGCCGGAAGGAAATTTTGAAGTCTTCGGCTCTTTCCTGGTTGGCATAGAACGAAATTCCTCGCGAAACACGGCTTGGGATGCACGAAGCGTAGGACGTCGTTCGACCTTCGCTGCAGGATGAGGAGCGACAAGGACCCAAGATGCGAGCGACAGCGTCCTGTCGGATATGGCGCCAAAAGCATTTCGGCAATCCTAACTCAACAGAACGTTTCTTTTGGAAACAATCGTACCGCTCGAAGCAAATGCCTCTGGGAGGCGATGGCGGACGGGTGGGCATCGGCTTGAACCTTGCAATGGTTCGCTGGGCAGCTTTGGAGTATCACGATGAGGCAATTCCGGCTTAAATGGGCATAAAACTACACTTTGGACGAAATATCCCATTATCCTCAGGGGAGTTCGGCCTTTCGGGACAGAATCTTCTTGACACTAGATTGGCATTCGCATAACGTCGCTCTATTCTGAATGATTTGTACCCTTGTGAAACAAATGCTTCATTTCGTCATTTGTTTCATTTAGCAACAGGGTTTTAGCCGATCAGACCGAGAGCAATCGACCGTTCCGCTAGTGAACGGCGCTCGTTATTTTGCAGTTTTTCTAGGAGGTTGTTTATGTTGCATAAGATCATTGGCCGCAGCTTTGTGGCTCTGACTTTGGCGTTTGGCATGGCCGCGGCTGGCGCAGCGCAGGATGCCTCAACCGGAAGCATCAGCGGAACAATCACCGATGCCTCGGGAGCGCTGGTCAAAGGCGCTACCGTCACGCTGCTTAACACTGACCGCAACGATATTGAACGCACAGAGGTCTCCAATGCCTCCGGCTTCTATACAGCGACTTCCCTTCCACTTGGACACTATGTTGTAAAGGTCGCCTACAAGGGCTTCAAGACGGAGAGCGTGACGGGCATCGAACTGCACGTGAGCGATGCACTCACAGTCAGCGCCAAGCTGACCCCCGGCGGCGAAAATGAAACGGTTTCAGTTGCCGCAGAAACGTTGGGCGTGAACCTTGAAGATGCCAGCACTGCCACGCTGATCAACAGCACACAGATTAATGAGCTGGTGATGGTTTCACGCAATTATGAGAGCTTGATGACTCTGCAGCCGGGCGTAGCTTACGGCAACGCAACGGACAACCTGCAACGTGGCCCTGTGGGCGTCAACGGCGCATCCAGCGTCGTGAACTTCTCGGTAAACGGAGCTCGTGATACCTCCAACAGCTGGACGCTCGATGGCGCCGATAATCTGGACCGCGGCGCGAACCTGACGGTTTACGTTTACCCGAGCCCAGACGCCATCGCCGAATTCAAGACATTACGCGGGCAGTACAGTGCGCAGTATGGCCGTGATGCCGCCGGCCAGGTCGATGTTGTAATCAAGTCGGGTACGAACCAGCTGCACGGCAGCGCCTACGAGTATTTCCGCAACGACTTCCTCGATGCTCCCGGCTACCTGGCCGACCAATTGAAGACGAAGATTGCCAAGTACCGCTATAACGATTTCGGATTCACGGTAGGCGGACCGGTCTATATTCCGAAGGTTTACAACGGCAAGAACAAGACATTCTTCTTTGTCTCGGAAAACTGGCTGCGTGAAATTGCTTACTCGTCATCGACAAATGCTATCGTTCCGACTGCCGCTGAGCGCACCGGCGACTTCAGCAACGACTGGTACAAGACCACGGCAGGCGCATGGGTGCAGGGTCCTGTAAACGTATGTACCGCATTCACCAACAACGGTTCGACCAACACCTGTACGGCGAGCGGCACCAAGATAACGAACATTTCGCCACTGGCCGCCGCCTACGTGAAGGACCTTTATAGCGTTATTCCTGTGCCGAATGAAGCTGCCGACGTGGCGGCCGGACTCGACCCGCACACCATCATCAACAATATTCCGAACCGCTATCCGAACCTGGACACGGTCGTACGCATCGATCAGCAGATTGGTCAGAAGCTCAGCGTGATGTACCACTACATCCATGACACGTTCCCGGACTTCATCGGATCCGGTACGTTCGTGGCTGTGCCAATCCCAGGCGTTTCGGGCACGATTTCCAACAACCCAGGCACGCAGCATGTTGCCAAGGGCACCTACACGATTTCTCCGACAACTGTGCTGAACATCGGATACAACTACTCCAACGGATCGATCAACACGATTCCGCAGGGAGCCCTGCTGTCGTCAGCTTCGCCGGACGTGAAACCAACATTGCCTTATGCCAATGTTGTCGGCCTGCTCCCGACGTTGAACTTCACCAGCTTTTTGACCACGCTGGGTGGAAGCGCCGTGTACAACGACCACGGCATCAACCACGAGGCATTTGGCGACCTTACGAAGATTTACCACAACCATACGTTCATAGCGGGCGTGCAGTACAACCACTACGAGAAGCAGGAAAACAGCACGAGTAGCGGCAACCAGGGCACGTTTACATTTACCGGCGACGCTGGATTTTCCAATGTAACGCCGCCAGCGGCTTCAGGGCAGTCAGCGTCAGTGAACGAAGACCAGTCGTTCTCCAACTTCCTGGCCGGCAACGTGAACAACGGCTTCTCGCAGACCAACCGTAACCCCAAGGTTGATATCAACGAGAACATCTACGGCGTCTTCTTCCAGGACAATTGGA
>Ga0206876_1126_pt2 | contig 18240 bp, 13 predicted proteins | sample Alteio_BWOrgCont_10_FD_152619 | JGI IMG/M metagenome (GOLD analysis project Ga0206876, IMG submission 152619) | Enriched cells from forest soil in Barre Woods Harvard Forest LTER site, Petersham, Massachusetts, United States -... | ecosystem: Environmental > Terrestrial > Soil > Temperate forest >...
AGGAATTTTGTCGTGTTCGCTCTGTGAAGCAACTGTTTGCGGCGATTCATGAGAAGCTGATGGGAGCCCTCTTTATTGCCGAACGATACCGACCCGGTCTCGAAGTGTGTGAGAAGCCCTTCGTGGTATTGTCGCTACAGAAGGGTGAATTTCCCGAATCATTTAATGAGCTGCAACAACAAGAGGAACTACAATATCAACTCTACAGTGCCATACAACGACTGACGGGTAACTATAATCGGCCACTCGTCTCGTGCGACAACCGATGGTTTGTTGGAGAGGCCAGGGAGCGAGATTTGAACGAAGTTTCCGGTTGGAGACTGGGTGCCAAGCATGGAACCGTTATCTGCATTGCGGTCAATGAACCCTACGAAATCGCGTGGAGACGCCGATTGTGTCATCATCGTAACGTCACCAAAATCATTGGCTTTTTCCGCTTTTTTCATTCATTGATTGAGGTCGCCGACAAGCAGATGTCTGAGGAAGCTCTTCCCCGCGATTTTCTGCAGCACTCTCTCAACATCGTGGATCAAATGCGGAATCGCTATTCCGAGCTTTGGATAAGATGGGCTATCCAACGCCTGAATTTGGAAGAATCTATCAGGTCATTGACACGCAAGCTTCAGCTAATTCGCAAATATCCTTCAAATAAACCGGAGCCACGGATGGAAAATGACTGTGACTTTCTCATTTTAACGCCGTTGGCGCAGGAGCGAGACTCTGTTCTGAAGTATCTTGAAGGCACAAAAAAAGCAAAAGTCGACTCGAAATTCAAACATGTAAGTTATCTCGGTGAAGTGAAAACGACATTTCCTGACGACACAACGGCCACGTACAAAGTTGCAATTGTTCCCTTGATCGATATGGGACGTGCGGAAGCTGCGACCGCGACAGTCCAAGGTCTTGAGCGCTGGCGGCCACGCTATGTGATTCTGGTTGGCATTGCCGGCGGATTTCGCAACGCCGGTGTTTCGCTCGGTGATATCCTGATCGCCAATCAAATCGCTGACTATGAAGAGCAGAAACTTCGGGACAACGCGTCGACCATTCGGTGGCAAACGTTTCGTGTTGACGCCGGACTTCTCGCCCAGGCGCAGAATCTCAGTGGCGAGTGGGCATCGCAAATTGCAGAACCAAGACCTGTCGAAGGACGACCATGTGTTCAGTTTGGTGTCATCTGTAGCGGAGACAAGGTCATTGCGAACGACCTTTTGGAGAAATTCCATGATACCTGGAGCCGACTGATCGGTGTGGAGATGGAAGCGGGAGGAGTTGCTCGTGCAGTTGCCGAGTCGGGCAATTGCCAAGGGTTCTTCATGATCAGAAGCGTTTCCGATCTGGCCGACGGAAACAAAGACTCAACAGAGGTCAAAAGTTGGCGCAATTACGCTTGCGAAGCCGCTGCTTCTTACTTATTTGCCTTCCTGAAGAGCGGCCCCGTATCACCCAGTACGACGATGGTCAGCGTGTCAGCAGTGAACACGATCGCCGCAGTGATCATGACGACAATGCCCGTCGAAAGTCAGGTTGGGAAGTCATTTCAGTTTGTCCACGTCTCCGATATTCATATTGGTCAAGGCCGCTTGGGAGAACTTGATCTGCATGACGATGTACGTAACCAGATCCTTGTCGATTGCAACGCGCTGAAACAGGAACTGGGTAGCGCAGACGGCATCTTTATTAATGGAGATGTGGCATATAGTGGTACCGCCGAACAATATGCTCAAGCGATAACTTGGGTCAAAGCCATGGCAGACTGCGTTGGCTGTTCGCTCGAAACGGGTGTCCATGTTATCCCTGGGAACCATGACATTGATAGGGAAAAGATCGACTATATTTGCAATCTGACTCACGAAAAGCTCCGCGCGGTTACACTCGAAGAGCTCGATCGGGAATTCGACAAAATCTCAAAATCGGCAGAAGCAACCAACATGCTTCTGTCGAAACTGAAGGGATATCGTGATTTTGCAAAAGCTTATGGATGTGATTTTAGCCCTGTCGAACGAGTGTCGTGGCAAAGGCGTATTTCTTTCGATTCAAACTATCATCTGATGCTTGTTGGACTGACAAGTGTCGTAGTGAGTGACGCTAATGATGCCAAAGATAAGATGATTCTCGGAAGACGTCAGTACATCTTAAATAACAGTGAAGATGTAGAAATGATCGTGATGGTGCACCATCCTTTGTCATGGTTTAAGGACCAACAGGCTGCACAGCCGTATCTCGATCGGGCTCGAATGTTTCTGATGGGGCACGAACACATTCTGCGTATCGCGAAGGAACAACTCGATTCTGGACAAGAATTCCTGAAAATCTTTGCCGGCGCCACAAACCCTCCCGAAAGCGGGGGCGCATATCAGTACCGCTATAACTGGATCAAGATTTCGCTGCGCGCTCGCGAAGGAACTCCGTTCATCCGGGTCGAGATTTATCCACGCGTCTGGGAATCGGGGCAAGCAAAGTTCGTCGCTGATTGGAATAGATTGAGGGGAAACAAGGTCACAACGATCGATCTGAGTTGTCCTAATTTTCGAAAATTGGAACCTGGTTTGTGAACGATCGGCATTGCGTGCTCCGCAATCTTTTCCGGTAAAGTCTTTCGAGGGGCCGTCGACCACTCACTCTGGATGTTGGAAAGTTGGCCACTTGCGGCAACCTGGAGAAATAACGGAGTCGTCTGCTTGTCTTCAAACCCGATTGACGTAGCATTCGATTCGGACCAACCTTCTGAGCGGGGTATCACGCTTCCAACCGTCCAGTCACAAAAGAATCGCAATTCTGTAATCCATACGAATCCATAGAAACAATTGAACTTATCGTACATCACTACGGCGAAAGCCACTTCTGATTTGGAGCAATGGCAATTTCTATCCGTTGAATTGCGGTGGAATGATCTGCTGCATTAAGTATGTCGCTGGAGGGCGCTCACGCACATGCGATTCGGTAGTGGCTCGTTCCCGTTAACGGAACGCAAGAGATGCTATAATTGAGTGTCGATGTCGTAAACGGTGATTAAATGTAAATTCTACGCAGGAAACCGAAGCGAGGAAGCTCGTTCTGGCATCGGGACGACTCTAACGGTTGTCACAGATACGTTGATAAAACCTGGAATCCACCGCAAAATATGGAAACTGTAGAAACGCCGAGAGCGTTGCCAAAAGTGGCAGAATCCCTAAGACATAGGCCTTTTGCACGTATGTCCGGTGATTACAATCTTCGACCCACCGAACCGAAGGTGCCGCGCCGACCAGTTTTATCGCGTCATTTTTTAGGACTGCTTTTGAATGGCTATCGCACCCTTGACACACTCTCTTGAATGGACATTGTTATTCAACGTGGTCTTTGGCTCGATCGCCAGCCGAGCATTCTCTGAGTTTTATCAGTCGATATTTGGCGATCTCGACGCGGACCAGGACGTTGTGTCCACTACGACTCCTTCGACCGCGCCTGCACAAACAGTCGCGCGTTACTACGGACTGCGTATTCTGGTGTTCGTTAGCGCTTTCGCCTTTTACATCTACGACTGGATCGTTCTCCAAGTGCTTTTTGAGCGATATCCTTATAGTATTTCCAATGGTCTCAGCTATTTCAGGTTTGCGAATGATCTGGTTATGGTATTTCTGTTGTTTTCTATCGTCTCGACGGCAGCTAGGCCACGTGTGTTGGACCGGCCGATGCGATTGATTGTTTTCGTCAGCGCGTGGCACATACTTGCTGGAGCTTGGCATATTTTGGCCTTGTGCGAATTTGGTAAGAGTATAGATTTCGATCAAGCGCTTCGTTGGCATTTCCTATACGTGCAATGTTTGTACTGGGTTCCCTACCTAGTTAATCTTTATATAATTCTTCCGCGGCAGCAGATGAAATCCACTGATGTAGTGGCTACGACTCGCGCAAGCCAACATTGGATTCTTGTAGTAGAGTGCTGCACGCTTTTTGTAGTCTCGACCGTCCGGGTTTTCGTTGTGTTATCTTCAAACTAACCTCCTCGTTCGGTGAGGACGGGGGTCAGCGACACCTCATTGCGCTTAGGATCACTTTCCGAGTTTTGGTTTCTAAAAATGAACTGAGGCTTTGCGATCGCATACCTTCACTTGAGCACATAACCCAGGTGGCATGCCAGCCGAGTGATGACAAATCGCGAGTTATCGTATTTCAGTAACTTGATCCCGTCCGCATTGCTAGCATCGAAATCAACAACCCCCCAGACTGATCCGTCGGCATTTCGAATTGGTGCCGCGAGTACATACTCGATGTCGCGCGTGATAGATCCTTTCATTCCTTTGAAATCTTCTGGCAGCGGTGTGACATCATTTCCCTCAAATTCACTGTCATCGTTGCGTTGCGTCGCATCATCAAGGTAACACTTGACGACGACCACTCTCTTGCCCGTTTCGGGATCGATCGTGAATTTGGTTTTGCCAACTTCTTCATCAGCGCGATATGGTCCCCAAAAATGACGACATACGAGCTCATCTTGTTCTTTGCGAAACACGAAGACACGCAGTTTCGCTTCGTGCGGAGCGATCGGAATACTCATTGCACGACATACCGCTTCGAGAGCATTCTCGACAAGCTCATTCAGTTTTCTCAGTCGCTCATCTTCCTGAGATTTGAGCTGATTCTCAGATTCTTCGAGTTGCCTTGCAATCGCCATGCTCACTTCTGTGCACGCAGCACTCAGAGCAACTGTGATATTGGCTTCCACATCTTCCACTTTATAGTGAGCAAAAATGACTCCATATAAATCGGACGGCAGCCGCAGGGGCACGCCTTCCGGGCAAATAATGAAACTGCGCATTTTCCCAAGGCGCCCAATGAACGCTCCTAGTTCGAGAATCACGTTGTCGCGTACCGCAGCATAATCGTTGCCGTGAATCTTGACAGTGTCATCCGGCGCAAAGACGAAGATTCCGAAATCCGAACTCGCCAGATTTCGCACGATTCCGTCAATCACATTTTCGCCCAAGAGAAATGCTTGGGACCAAACCGTTACGAGCGCCACGTCATCCAGATTCAGTTGAATTGCTTTTGCTATTGGCTCGGCTTCTTTTGATGAAGCGATAAATACTTTGGGTCTAATCATAAAGTTTTAAGCCCCATTCAGAAAAAGTTAGAGCGTCTGTCTGCCAAATTGGCCTTATTTCGCCAACAATTTCGCTGTTCTCATCGGAACAATACCTAAGCCCAGCGCGTTCCGCTCCAACGACCACTCTCGTCCCAACGACCACGATCCTCCGCGCTGGTACCTGCTCATCGTCCTCTCCAGTTGGAAGTAACATTCCGGCGATCGAAGCATTCAGAAGGGTGGCGAGAAACCCACCGAGCAGGGCACGCCAACACAAAACAGCGAAATCACCTTGGCGCGTTGGCGCCATGGCCGACATGGCACCTAACTGGATTCCAATTGAGGAAAAATTCGCGAATCCAGCCAAGGCATACGTAGCCAATATGAAGGGCCGCTGACCGATTAATTCCGCCGGGTATTCCTTCGTCATTTGAACATAGGCTACAAACTCGTTCGCAACCAGCTTTGTACCCAAAAGATCGGCCACCGGTGCGACACCATTTGGGCCTGCACCGATCAGAACGGCAATCGGACTGAATAGAAAAGAGAAGATCTTCTGAAGTGAAAGCCCTTGGACGATCAGTCCCAATAAATAGTCAAGCATCGCAATGAATGCCAGAAATGCGATGAGCATGGCAGCAATATTGATCGCGAGTTTCATTCCAGTCGATGCCCCTGTGGCAATCGCGTCGAGTGCGTTCGCGTGATCGGTCTTCAATACCGGCTGAGCGTCCGCGGATGTCTGGGGAATTAGAGTCTCTGGGAGAAGCAATTTGGCGACATATAGGCTGCACGGGGCCGACATGATACCTGTTGCGAGAATTGCGACCGGGTCCACTCCCATTCTGATATAGACGGCAATCATCCCTCCGGAAAGCGTCGCCATTCCGCCAACCATCAGGGCCAATAGTTCAGACTGGGTCATTTCCGGCACATATGGCCTTACGATCAGCGGTGCCTCGCTTTGTCCCATGAATACGTTTTCCACTGCCGCCAGGGTCTCGGCGCCGCTCGTCCGCATAACGAATCGCATGACTGTCGCAATCACAGCAACAAGCCTTTGAATCACCCCTAAATAGTGGAACAAACTGAACACAGAAGACACAAAGATAATTGCTGGCAATGCCGAGAATGCGAATACAAAACTGGGCTTTCCAAATACTTTTTCCAGTTTATCGCGATTGGCCAGATCGCCGAAAACAAACTGTGCACCGAAGTCCGTGAAATCGAGAAACTTCGTGATTGCTTCTGTTGCCCATAGAAGCGCATCTCGTCCCGGGTGGCGACCAGCGATTTCGAACTTGATGACGAGCAGGGCAAATCCGACTTGCAAGGCGATGCCCCAGCCGATTGTGTGCAAATTGATTCGCCGGAGATTGCTTGAGCAAGCGGCGGCGGTACCCAGAAAACAAATCATGCCGAATCCGGCCTGACCCCGAGGCCCAATCCAACTACCAAGCACATGCGCGACTACAGCGAGCAGTACAACTCCCAGCGCGAGGGCAAGGTGCCAGCGCATTGGCACTGGTTGATCACCGAGAATGAGAGACTCTCTACTGTAATTTTGTACACTATGTTCAACTTTGGGATGGCTATTGCTCACGGACGTAGCCCATTCTCGTATCCAGCTAACTTCGTGCACTCAGATTAAATCGACATGATTCAGATTAAACCAAATTTGTTTAATAAAACCAATAGAATCAAAAAAAATGACACGGCAACTCTCCAGTTTTCACTGACTTTTCAAAGGCTACTGGGAGCAAGTCTGCAAACTGAAGTTCCATTTGCAAGTCGTTGCGAGATGAGAGATGAGAGATAGCATACTGATTTGAATCATCGCCGTACTCGTGTCGAGATCGTGTTCATATTCTTTCCCAGTGGATCGAGTCTTCACGCCAACCACGACCCGAAGTCGTTCAAAAATGCAGCGGCATCGGCAAACTGAATGACCTGGTCACCCATCCTTTTTCTCGAAGGATGTAAGAAGGACGTAATCAGTTCGCCCACGCATGATCTGCTTGCGGTCGAGCTTTGCAACGTCTTTCGAAACCCCACACGGTGAAACTAATGACGATTGGAGATTTCAGGAAGAGATCGGACGAAAGAAAGTTTTCGAGGAAAAACGTCTTAAATGGACGAAGACAAAGGAAGTGACGCGGCAGAAGATTACTCTCAAGTATTTGGATCTTCCTCTGACATTGAGGCATATTCTGCCGAGTTGACGTATTACCAGGGTTAATTGATCGGTGTGCCAAGTAACTGGTTGCGGAAGTCGAACGGCGGGGGCTGGTCTTTTAGCGATTGCAGTTCGAAGATCCCGCGAGAGACGATTCGACGCAGTCGGATGTCGAGCAGGGTCGGCTGGTGAGCCCGAACGACCTGTTGTAGTAGGATTTTGTCGGCACTCGCAATTGCGGGAAGGAATCGCACGAACCCGTCGACGGGATAGGCGTAGAGTCGTAGACCGAGCTTGCTGATCCCCTTCGTCGCAGTTCGGACATCATCGACGGCATCCGAACCGTACAAGAGTTCGACGTTGAGGAAAAACGTCAACGTGCTCTTGTTGACCAGATTCTTCTGGCGGTCCTTCAAGAACCCCTCCGGTAAGTCGTCCGCCGTTCCCTTGGGGCCTGTGAGCTTCAGGTCGAAGTCGGTCAGAACGTGACCGACGTCGTCCCGCACACGAATCTGCACCAGCGCATACGCGTCGTGGATCAGCTTCATGTGTCGTAGACCGAGCACCTTCGGAACTTTCTCCACACGCTCGGCTGCGTAGACGGCGGTGGTCTCCTTCTGGAACGCCATACAGAGATTCGCATATTCTTGGTCATCCTTGACGAGCAGACAGCGCACGATGGCCGAGACGGTTTCGCTTTTTCGGTCATCGTTCTTAATCGAATACATGATTCCGTCGTCGTCGCCCGTATGACTGGCGCCCTTGATCAGCCGAAACGCAGTCGGAGCTGCCGATTTCGCCTCGGTGACCGCGAGCGTCTCCTTAAAGACACCCAAATCGAGGTCGGGATGCGGATCTCCTTGTTTAAGTTTCTCGAGGATTCCGTCGCAATCGTGAACATCACCCGGCGTCACCTGCTGTTCCAGGCGGATGTAGCGGGCGTTCAGATTGGCGGCGGCGACACGAACGGTACCGTCGGATCCGTCTTCTCCCGTGTAAGTATTGAGGTGGTCATAAAATTTCCGGTCGATCGTCTGACCGGTCAGCACGAACGGAAAGACGGCGGCTGGTCCGGTCGTCGGACTTGTTTCGTTGGAACCAACGATCCAGTCGTGATTGAGATCCCAGGACTCGTCACTTCCGTGTTCGAGCCAATCGAGCACCCCTTGGCCAGGTTCAACCCCATTGCGCCAACTCCTCAGCCGGCTGAGCCGTCGTTTCCCGAGTTGCGCCAGGGCCGAACCGAAATTCGCAGGAGCGAGCATCACCAGATGGCTCATCGGGCACGGTCTCTTGAGATCGTGGTAATGTCGCCACCACCAGTGGCGAATCACTGGTCCCCCCGTCGAATGCGTAATGCAGGCGAAACGTTCTCCCTCTTTCAAATTCTGCGAAATCTCCCGCTCGAACGCCGCGTGAAAGCCGAGGGCCAGATCCGGCAATCGCACTTCGTCCTTGAAGCTGACGTAACGTCCCAACCAGACCGTTTGCACTGTGACGTCCGGGAGCCGACCGGCCGTGGCCTCCGCCACTAATCGGTTGGGAAGCCCCCCATAGGTGCTCGTGTCGAAGACGCTCCAGCCGTGAACGAGGACGATATGCATGATCGAATGGGCTCCTGTTTTGAACGCTCATCAAAACGCGATCCGTAGCGAGGCAATCACCGCGACCAGCCGTACCGGCCGAGGACTCCATCTACATAGTTTCACACCGAGGCTGTGAGTCATCCAGCGTAAGCCCGCTTCGACCGACGTAACCGACGCGCGGCAGTGAACCAAAGTAAAGCAAACGGAACGCATTTGAAGTGCATAGGATCTGGCCACGAGGTTAGACTATCGTGTCTCTTCGTCCACACCTAGTAAGGTAACATCTCAATGACGAAACCCAAAATCAAACGCGTCTATTTTGTTGGTGCAGGTTTTTCCGCACCGCTGGGTTTCCCCGTAGGCGCGTCGCTTCCTGTGGAAACGATTTGTCGATTGCGAGGCTTGCGCGCACATTCGGTTGTACATGGTCGCGGGCTCTATAATTCCCTTCGCGACACTGAGAAGAAGCGACACCTTTGTGATGTCGTGCTGCTCAGGATTGAGAGGTTTCTATGTGATTTCTTTGGGCACAAAATCGACTTGCGGAAGGCAACGCGTCAAAAAATCGAAGACGTCTTTAAGCAGATCAGTGTCGGCGAATTCTACACTGTGATGCACGCGCTCTCTGATATGCCAGGACTCTTTCGCAATGATCGCACTGAAGACGCCCAGCAACCAAATGAGATCAAGAACACCGAGCAGCAATCTGGTCAGAGCTCGAACGGTGAGCTGCCCTTTGCGGCCAGCCTGTACGAAGTATTCTCGGCAGTCACGCGTTCTTTTTTCATCGATATCAGCGACACAAATCCACCCAAAAAGGACATGAAGTCTTTGGTGGAGAGCCTGATTCCGAACCAGCAGGCGATTGTCAGTTTCAATTGGGATACCGAGCTGGACTATCTGCTCTCGATTCGCAGTGAACGGAAAGGAGAGACATTTGAATTCGTGTACACAGCTCAATCAACCGAACCCGAAACGTTGACGATTCTGAAGCCACACGGCTCTATTGATTGGTACGACATTAAACAAGGTGTCTTTAACAACGATCGCTATTTTATTGCGGATGACGATCGCAGGATCACATTGGACGAGTGCAAGTTGATGGCGTTCTTCGCCAATGAACTACCTGTGAACATTTATGAAGATCAGCATTCAGCCTTCAAATGCGCTCCGGCCATTACACCACCGACGTTTTCCAAGCGATTCGAATACACAGAGCAGCACCTGATCTGGCACGACGTCATTCAAGTTTGCACCGATGCCAATGAATTCGTGTTTCTCGGCTACTCTTTACCTCCCGACGACTTCCTCACGCGAGCGGCACTCCGAAGCTCCTTCAGTGAAAAGAGCTCAAAGGAAAGGCAGGATGTTCGATGTCTTGTCGTTTCTCGTGGCCAGTTGCCAGAGGCGCGCCGCCGTCTAAACAAGGGAACAAAGAACAATGGCAAATCGACGAAAAATCTAACAGACACCACTCTCGCAAGTTATCGATCCGTCTTCGGGAACAAGATTACCCAGGAGATGAATTGGCTGAACTGGGAGTTTGGCAAAACAAGGGGCCCACTAGTGGAGAAGATCAACGAAATGATCCAAGGCGCCGCGTGCTTATGACACCAATCCGTCGGCAAGGATTTCAGTGGGTCCGTTCAGTTGCCAAAAAACGCTAAAGTTGCCTTAAGTCCAACAGGCATCACTGCAAAGTCATCGATTAAAGTTACATGGGCCGATGGGATGCCCACTCGTGAGCATCGTCGAACGTGATTAGAGATCAGCGGCAATCCGAGCGGAAGTATTGGCAATATGTGGCAATAAATCCGCCCAAAAAGGGCATAAGAGGAAGGAGAATTTGAGAAATACTCATCCGCATGGAAAACCGCAATCCTCTATAAACAAATGGGTTGCGTCCATTTATTCTTCTATCCAATTGAGCTAGGGCGTCACAGAAAACAAATAATGACATCGTAAAACTCCAGATCCGCGTCCTGCCATTCTTCTTCGCGAGGGCAGCCCTGGATCATGATGTATCTGCAATCGCGAGCAAGTGGCGTGGCCAATCAATCCTTCCCGAAATCTCTGCCATTGATCGGATGTATATGGCACAAACCTTCGTGGCGATCCTCCTTGACCCTTGAACCGGGTCTACCTCGGGAGGATCGCCTTTTCTTTTTGCTGGAAACGGCAGAGCCTGTGCAGTTCTCACCGGCGGAGCCGGTAGATTAACTCTGATTTAGGCGACCTCTGGCTCTGAATTACAAAGTCGCTTTTCCAGCAGGACCCGAATGGGATGTTGCCGAAATGCGTCTTCTAATTGCGCCCGTTTGGTTTCGATCCTAGTATGCGTATAGTTGGCCGTCATGCCAAGGCCGCCACCGGACCGTGGTCCGTCTTCCGGAATATGGCCGAGCAGTTCATTCCGTATCAGTGGGTCGACACGGCCTTCTTGGAGAGTTGTTGCGAACGTGTGTCGAAAGATCTTGGGAGTTGCCAGTTCGTGGATGCCGGAAGTCTTCGAATGTCGCATGAGACGAGTACGAATCTGGTCTGTTTTGACCATTCCCAACTTCCACCAAATTCGTCGACAGATAACCGATTGTTCTGATCGCGATAACGGCCGCCCAATGATTGATTCTTGAGTCTGTTCTTGATGTCGCAGTTCGGCTGCAATTGATGTCGAAGACGTTGCCCATGATGGGATCGTGTTCGCCGAAAACTGAATTCGCGCGAAGAGTGTCCCGCAGGCTCGCGATCCAAGCATTCGCTTCAGTATCCGCGTGTGCGATACCAAGAGTGGAAGCGTACGGTCTCGCCGGGTTTTAACCTGCCAGCCCAGTTCTGGGCGGTTTCGAATGTGTAACAACCCATCCTTGGGATCAAAATCTTCAACCAACAGGTGAACTAGTTCTCCCGGCCGCAGCCCGGTTAACGCCAATGTGACAAAAATCGCGAACGACCAGTCATCGAGTGCTTCTAAGAATGCCACAACCTGATCGCCGTTCGGTAGGGAGATCGCCCGGCGGTGGTCAACCGGCATTTTCCCTAATTCCAATGCCGAAAATGGATTTTCCGCATACGGAGGCATATGGCGACGTTTGGCCGCATAGGTAAACAACGCTCGACATGCTTCCAGAATGAACAGAATTCCTTTATCGAGCAGCGGACGTTTCGCCGAATGAGCGTGGCCGTTGGGGGCGACACGGAGAGAACGTAGATAACCGACAAATTCTTCCGCATGACAAACACGAAAGTGCGAAGCGACTCGAATCGGCTGGCGTTCGAGGAATCGCAAGAAGTGATCGGTCGCCGTGCGATAGCGATTGATGGTCGAAAGGGATGAACGCCGAACCGTCTCGTGGTGGTTCAGCCATGCCGATCGTAGCTCGTCGATCGAAATCGGTTCAAACGAGAGTTCGCCCGGCGCGCCGGTTTCTAACTGTCCATTGATTTGGGCGGCCATCCGCTTCGCTGCAGTCTGACTCGGTCCAATCCGCGGTCGCCGGCGCTGGCCGTTTTCAAAATAGTAGAGGTACCAGACCTTGCCTCGTCGATAGGCTTTGACACGGCCGACACGAAACGAAATTTCCACGCCGCTCTTCGGATTCGCCACGTTGGACTCCTGCCAGAGAATGTTCCCGCTACAAAACGCCACAAACAGCGCCACAAACGGATTCATTGGGAGAGCCCCAACATGCAAAAAAGCCTGTAAAACAAGGGATTTGTCTCACAGGCTGCGAAAACGAGCGGAGAGGGAGGGATTCGAACCCTCGGTCCAGTTTCCCGGACACAGCATTTCCAGTGCTGCACAATCGGCCGCTCTGCCACCTCTCCGAATGCCTAATTCATAGTGTTTTCTGCGTTCTCTCAAGTGTCGTGCGGTACAGTTTACACCCGTTACACTGAAAACCGTCTGAATCCAGACAAAAATTACACCTCGCGGCTGCAACCACGGGGTGTAAATTACACCTCCCCAATCTCTAACATTGAGGCGTGAAGTGGCAGATTCTAACAAGGCGGCCATCAGTCGCAAACCCAAGCACCCGGCGAAACCCTACCCCGATTTTCCCTTGTTTCCGCACCAGTTAGGCTACTGGGCAAAAAAGGTTTGTAAAAAGATTCGGTTCTACGGTCGATGGGGCCGCAAGGTTGACGGGAAACTGACGGCGGTTGCCGATGTGGACGCTTCGGCAGCAGAAGCCAAAATCGAGTTTGATCGATGCTGGCCGTATCACTCGATCGACAAAGAAGTGCCCGAGGATGCACCCGGCCGGTTCCATCCGTTGTGACGTCAGACAGGTCAGTCAGTTTTCTTGAAGATGGTTACTCGTTCTCGTGTGTCGCTGTTTTGATCCGGCTTAGAGGCCGTCGTTACGATCCCACACACGGTGCGTTACCGATCTTTCGACGTGAACCCTATTACTAGTCGGCGGACGAGACCGAATGGGCCACCGACGTGATGTTTCGTACTCCCCAGGACTTGTCAGGGTTGTATTCAGGGCTGGTACGGCACGTGGTAACCCATGTGGGTTGTCAGAACGTGCTTCACTATCTGGGACGTTCCAGACGGGTGACGCAATACCCGTTGGCGGAAGTCACAACCAGCGTGCTGACGCGACACGAAGGGACTCGCTGCAAACATGCGATCAATGCCAACTCGATCAAAATGTACGACAAGCAGGAGACCGTGTTGAGGATCGAGACAACGGTCAATAATACGCGCGAGATGAAAGTCCTTCGTCCGAAAGAGTCGGAACCCGATGGTCCGCTGAAGTGGCAGAAGTTACGGAAAGGAGTGGCCGACTTGCACCGCCGTGCCGAGTTGTGCCAAGCGTCGAACGAACGCTATCTGAAGGACTTGGCCAGCGTGGACCATTCAGAACCGCTCGGCCAATCGCTGGCGGAGCCTTGTCGACCGACAACGCGCAATGGTCGCCGTGTTCGTGCGCGTTACGTACACACGGACAAAGGACGCCTCATCATCACCGCCATACTTGTCGCACAAAATTTCAGTACCAAAAGACTTGCGGAACCCGCTGCATAAAAACTTCCGCTGCCTGCGCAAATTCTGATGGTTAGTGCTACAGATAAGAAATTGATCCCGGATTCGAAATCAGTCGGAATGACTTTGCCTTTTATCAGTGTGAATCCGTGGTTGATCTTCTCCAATGATTCATTTTGGTGGGACTTCGAAGACTCTTCCCACCCTTGAAAAAGGCGATTGCCCTACTGCATCCGGCAACCCGTCTATCAGGACTTGCCGTATTTTCCTAGAATTCTGTACCGTTTTAGGCGAGAGGCGATCTTTATGCTCGGCCGTCAAAATACGCACTGTGTGGTTGTCGGAACGCTGCTGCCGTCGAGGCAATTGGCGATCCTCGCTGCCGTGCTTCTTTGTTTTGAATTGACAGTGCCGAATTGTGCCATCGCTCAACCTGCGAAGGCGAAGAATTCGCTGCAAGTCGCGCAGGATCTGCATCGGAAACGCTATCGCGAATTTTCGAACGAAATCAAAAAGCTGGCCGACGATTGCGATGAGAAGGGACTGAACGACGAAGCGAATGAGGTGCGTTCTCGCGACTTTGAAGCCGACTTTCAGTCATTTCACGTCAACAAACTGCCGACCGAAGTTCAGAGTGACGTTTCCGTGAATGCGAATGGAGTTGAACAACGAATCTGGCAGAAGAGACTGCGCTACCTGGAAACGGAATATGCCAAGGATCTGTACATTCAATCGCGTGCTGCCCTACGTCACAAGCTGACCACTCACGCTTATAATCTTATCCGCGAAGCCGCACTCCATGATCCTGACAACGAACAGGTTCGAAAGATTTTGGGATTTGTCAGACGGAAGAACGAATGGGTGACTCCGTTTGCCGCGAAGCAGATGAACGAAGGAAAAATCTGGCACGACAAATTCGGATGGCTGCTCAAGACGCACGTGGATCGATACGAAGACGGCGAGCGTCTTTTCAGAACTCAGTGGATCAGTGCTGAAAAGGAAAAACTTCGACGAACCGATTTTGGTTCGGCTTGGGAAGTTCGCACCGATCATTACCTGATCAAAACCAACGTCAGCCTCGAAAAAGGGGTTGAAATGGGCAAAGCGCTGGAGGATTTTTATGGAGTCTTCACCGAGACATTCGCAGCATTTTTTAATACTCCTGAACAACTGCAGAAATTGTTCGACACACCAGTCAATAACATTCGAGCCGATCGGTGGTATACCGTCCACTTCTATCGAAGCCGTGAAGAATACATCGAACGGATGCGGAAATTCTTTCCGGCTATCGAACAAACGAATGGCGTCTATCTGACGAGCGATCGAATTGCGCATTTCTACTTTGACCCGAATCGAGACCATGAGGGGACACTCTTTCACGAAGCGACGCACCAATTGTTCTACGAAAGTGAAAAAACGACTCGAACAATTTGTGACAATCATCATTTCTGGATCATCGAGGGGATCGCCTGTTACATGGAGTCGTTTCAACGAAACGAAGACGGTACTTTTTCGCTGGGCGATTTGAGCCACATTCGTTTTTTTGGAGCCCGCAATAATCTGCTGCGGAAAAACTACTATGTGCCGCTTCGTGAATTCTCCGGTTTTGGGATGCAGGAATTTCAGCTTCAGCCAGAACCGACGCTCGCGAAAAACTACACTCAGGCCGCGGGGCTCGCGAGATTCTTCATGCACTATGACAATGGACGATATCGTGAAGCTCTCGTGAAACACCTGACGCAACTCTACAGCGCGAGTTCGCGAGTGCGGGAGGATGCCGAAAGCCTGGATGAACTGACGGGTATTGAATTCACCGAACTCGATCGCCAATACGCTGAAGATGCTGCCGAAGTCGACACGCGATTTACACGAAAATGATTTCGCAACCCCAGCCCGCCGCGCGACAGCTTTTTGCATGAGGTGGCACAAGTCATTATTTCAGTGAGAGTTATGCCATTCACTATACATTCGGCGTATTTCAGGCAAGAACCTTATGTATCAATGACTTGCGTTTCCTCGTGCAAAAAGCTGGCGAGCAAGGGAGAGCGTTCAAGATCCCTGGCTTGCGCCGCGGGCTGATGAATAATCCGCGCTAAAGCGATTCGAGATTCTGATCCATATTACTTAAATGCTTCTTCGCCGCGTTGCGAGCCGCGATCTGCAACTGAAGTTCGGACTCGAGTTCGTGCCGCTGGCTGGCCATTACCTGATCGAATTGAGACAGGACATCCAGCGCTTTATCCTTGGATGCGACCAACCCGATGATCAGATACTGGGCGATCGCAAGTCCATAACAAATCCAGCCGATTTGACCTGGGTGCAGGACCGACAGGATCGCCAGAACCGGCGATGACCGGTTCAAGTGCTGACAGACGAGCCCTTTCAGCAGGTGTGGCATGTAGCGCACCAGACTGCTGATCAGATGTCCCTTTTGAATCACAGGTTTTTTTGGACCAGGGTGGATTAACGCGAACAACGCCTGATCGGGCATGCCTTCGATTACGCCGATCGCCAGAAGGATGCGCGCGGCTTCGATATACCAGGGCATTTCGAGACTGATGACGCGGCTATCGCGTACCGCACCCAAAAAATAGGGCACCCATCCGAAGAGTGAATCTTCCATGTTGGCTGTGGCCACGAGTAACAGCAGTGAACCTCGAAACCATTGTTCGAGATCCTTTTCCAGTTCCTCGTTGACGTCCTGGACACGCACGACCTTCTGCATCAAAAAACGAAAAATGGGTACCGCGATGAAACCGAGAAGAAAACGAATCAACGGTTTCAACAGCGGATGAAGGATGCGACTGGGCAGCAGGAATTGCAGCAGGTTTACCACGTCATCCTCGATGTTAGTGCGGGTCGCACCCACGTGTCGCGTTGAAACACGGGTTAGACGCTATGGATTCAGGCTCGCGGGACGCCACACTTTTCTTGGAAGCGCTCTATTCCATCGTCATCAGCAGATCACCGGCGGCAACTTGCGTTCCCCGTTTCACGAGAACTTGCGCGATCTTGCCGTCGCGTTCCGCCGTGATGTTGGTTTCCATCTTCATTGCTTCCAGGCTAAGCAGTTTTTGGCCCTTGGTGACACTGTCACCTGATTGCACGGCGATCGTCGAGATCATTCCGGGCATGCTGGCTCCGATATGCTTGGCATTGCCGGTATCGGCCTTGATATTGGCCGACGCCTTCGGTTCAAGCGACGTATCGATCACGGTCACATCGCGCGGCTGGCCATTCAATTCGAAGAAGACCGTTCGCTTTCCATCTGGATGCGGGTCGCTGATCGAAAGGAACTTCACAATCAACCGCTTGCCCGGTTCGATATCGAACGAGATCTCCTCGCCAGGTGCCTGTCCATAAAAGAACACCGGCGTCGGCAAAGAACTGGTATCAGAATTGACTTGCTCGTGTGCGATGAATTCTTCATAGACCTTTGGATAGAGCAACCATGTAATGACTTCACGTTTCGAGGGGTCTCGTTTCAGGAACTTGCGAACCTTTTCGGCGGCTGCAGTGAGATCGGCCGGAAGAAGGCTCTCACCCGGACGGCCCGTGACCAGCGGCCGGTCGCGAAGAATCCGTCGCTGGACAGCCAGCGGAAATCCACCGGGGGGCTGCCCCATTTTCCCGCTGATCAGGTCGATTACGCTTTCCGGGAACGACAGGTCTTTCTGGTCGTTCAGAACGTCTTCCGATTTCAAATCATTCGCCACCATGAACAAGGCCATGTCACCTACGCTTTTCGAACTGGGAGTCACCTTGACGATGTCGCCGAACAGTTGATTGACTTCAGCGTAAACACGACACACTTCGGGCCAGCGGTCGGACATCCCCAGCGCCTTCGCTTGCTGATACAGATTCGTGTATTGACCGCCAGGCATTTCATGCTGATACAGGTCGGCGGTGGCGGGCAGCATGACCGTTTCAAACGGAAGGTAGTATTGCCTGACGACTTCCCAGTAGCGTGCAAGTGCATCCAGATCTTCGGTCTTTAGTCCTGTATTGCGATCCGAAAATCGGATCGCTTCGACCAACGTGTTCAAGTTCGGTTGTGATGTTCCGCCTGACATCGGTGCCAGCGCGGCGTCGGCGATGTCCAAACCAGCATCACTCGCCATCAGAATCGACGCCGCCTGAATGCCCGCTGTATCGTGCGTGTGAAAATGGATCGGAATGCCGATCTCGTTCTTCAAAGTCTGCACCAGTTTGGCCGCTGCAGCAGGCTTACACAGCCCGGCCATGTCTTTGATGGCCAGCAGGTGTGCCCCACCCTTTTCCAATTCTTTCGCGAGATTGACGTAGTACTTCAGGTCGTACTTCGATCGACTGGGATTCAGGATATCGCCCGTGTAACAGATTGCCGCTTCGCACAGCATGCCTGTTTCGCAAACGGCGTCCATCGCGACACGCATGT
>Ga0206876_1152_pt1 | contig 17576 bp, 19 predicted proteins | sample Alteio_BWOrgCont_10_FD_152619 | JGI IMG/M metagenome (GOLD analysis project Ga0206876, IMG submission 152619) | Enriched cells from forest soil in Barre Woods Harvard Forest LTER site, Petersham, Massachusetts, United States -... | ecosystem: Environmental > Terrestrial > Soil > Temperate forest >...
TCGCCCATGGCGGTAAGGGTCAACTTGCGAAAAGCCATTTTAGATAACTCCCAATACGCTAAAGTTCAACGCGCTAGCCGTGCCTGCCTGGTGTTTCCATGAAGAGTCAAAAGCCGTTGGGCCAAGAAGATCCCATGTCCACGAGCTATTTGCGGCGATGGAAGCGGAATACATTTGAGTCGAACCGTAGTAAATCGTGAGTGTCACCGCCGAGCCCGTCGTGTTCGTATACAAGACACCACGGACGCCTCTAAAGGCGCGGCCAACGCCGTTGGTCGCAGGGATAGCCGTAGAAGTGTTAGGAACTGCGGCTGGCGTGAGCAGCGCTTGAACGCGTGGTTTATTCTCGTATCCCGCCCTGCGCTCTGCCAAAAATCCGTAGAGGTATAGCGACTTAGTAGCCGACCCCGCTGGGTCTGGCTGCACAATGACCTTGACTGTATGAGCAGTGTCTGGCAGGTCGGTCGCCACTATTACCAATGCCTCGCCATCCGTGAAGGAAGCTGTTTGGTTATCAATCAATGCGATCGGCACGTTTACGCCATAGGCCATGCCGTCGATAATCACGGAGAACCGTGAGTTAACGGAAGCGTTGCGCGTGAAGCGTACGCCAACTACGGTGCCGTAAACAATCTGCTCGATGTAGGCTTGGGACGTTCCAAGAGCTGAGCCCGCTACTGAGAATGTAACGCCGCTGTTAGAACCATCTTCGTTTTGCTCGAACTGCGTTGTGAATGCTGTTGAGTTGGTGGAGTCGAGCACGTAATCGTTAAGCCTAAGCGGAACCTTTACCAACTCACCAACGGCTAGCTTAGCCCTAATGTGCGCCGCGCCAGTGGCGTCAGGCATAACGGCTGACGTGCCATAGTGCGAGTCAACGGTGACTGTTGCCTCGATCGGATCGTAATTGCTGAGTGGGGTAATGAGCATTAGCTAAACTGAACCGTTAGGTCATTTGCGGGAATTTGGAACGAGTCGCCTGTGTTGATTGTCTTCGAGGCGCTTAGCGTGTCGCACATGAGTAGGTTGCCACCAGACGTGGCGTCATAGAGGCCCCATCCAACGACAGTTCCCCAGTTGCCTGTTGCGGTGCCAAAATTGATGGCCGCTACGTTGGAAGTAGTGCCGTCGTTAGACACAATGGCGGCCCAGTTAGCGTCAAGGGGATCAACCGTTTGCCGCGCGTATCCCGTGCTTGACGTCGATACCTCTACGCCCGCAGTTCCCGCGGCATTTTGCAGAGTCGTGAACAATGCAACCGCCAAAACCGTTGGCTTAGTAAAACTCGCCGTTCGGAAGATATGGGCGATTAATTGCCCTTGAAGGTAGTAGGAAGAGCTGTTAGCCATGGGTCCCTTGAGAACAAGTCTCTAAGGAGAAGGGATGATTAGCCCCAACGCCTAGCTTAGCTAAAGTCTTTGCCGTTCGGGCTCATGCTAGCCGTGATAGCTCCACTTGAAGCATAAACGAGCCTGATGCTATGCGCGCCTTGATTACCGTAAGATTCGTCTACTGATAGGCCACTAGCAGCGTCAACGAAACTGATCGCATCGAATGTAGGAATCACTACTGTGCCAAGTGCGTTTTGCACCTGCCCTTGGATCTTATAGCCCGTTCCGTTGGATGTGATCCAGTAATAAAACCGCGTTCCGCTGTCCGCTACCACGAACGCAGGGATAGTTCCAGAACTGCTTATCTGAGTTGGCATGCTCCACGTCTGGCCCTCATCGTAGCTGTAGCAAGTTTGCACAGCGCTTGAGCCATCTATGTACATTAGTTGCAGGGCATGGGCTGCTCCTTTTGTCCAACGGACAGCAAGCGCAGAACACACTATGCTCGTGTCCCTATTGGTGTAAGTTTTCGGATCGGCATTTGTCGAAAGCATCAGCGACGCGATTTGCTTACCGTCGCTTGCACGCGTCTTTACCCATGCAATTACGTGGCGCCCATGCCGAGCAACGTCGCTAGAAATCGTGTGAGGATTTCGAATGTTGAGAACGCAATAATAGCCGTGCCAGGGCGTCACATGCGCATAGGTAACGCCAGTCGCGCCACTCTTCTTGATCAGCCAATTGACAAGCTCGTTGCCTGTCGTGGTCGTGGTGTGTTGCGTGATAGTCCAACCAGGAAGCGACGTGGCTGGCGTGGTTACGACCGTCGTGCCATCAGGCTTGACCAAATCGACAGCGTTGGACCCAGGCGTGACGATGTAGCGATTGAGCTGCGCCCAAGTCCAAGCGTACTGAACTGGGTTCAATGGCGTCTTGGCTTGCCATGTCTTTGGGTCACGGTCGAACGCGGGGAACGCGGCCAATGGCGGCACTTCGGACCATGTATTGACAAGCGCGGCTTTCCAATCAGGCTCGTTGAGGCTTGACGGGTTTGGCGGGAGTTGGAAAACGATCGAGTTGTCATCTACCTGCCCGATGCTGTTACCCTCGAAGCTGTCATAAAGCTGTGTGCATTCCGTCGCCAAACTTGGAGTGCCGCCTGTCGGTGACGTTGCCTGCAGCAAGATGCGCTTATCGCAAAGCCAATCGATAACGGACGGTTTATAGCCAAGACCCGTGTTTAATGGCGGGTCCCAAAATTGGCCGCTGTACCAAACGTGGTTTGACCACCTCACGCCAGGACCATTTTTGTAAATGACGTCGGCAACTTGGGCGTTCTCTTGAACAAGCTGCCTGACAGTGGCCGCCGTAAACTTGGGATAGAAGATGGTGCACGGTTGCGTCTTGTCGCTTACCACGATCGCAAAGCGCAGAAACGCTGCTTGCGAGGCGCCCAACAGGCCGAAGGCCATTTGGCGCCTGTCGTCGTTCATTAGCGTGGCCGAAATGCCGCCTGCGGGAACGTCCAAGCCCTGATCGTTTGCAACGCCATTTCCGTTGTTGATTCCCCAGGACCCCGCATATTTGGCGTCAGACGTGTTGGGCATGGGATAGGTCTGGTTGGCCGTGGTCGCGGTGTCTGTCGGGTTCAGAAGCAAACTAGAAAGCGTGGTTCCGTCGCTGCTTTTGGCCTCTACCAAAACCGATTTGATGTTCGTCGTTGACCAATTCAAAAATACGGTAGCCGCCAGGGACGCGTACATCCACGGCTGGCAGTCGAAACGGGCCAAATCAAGATCAAAGGAGCAGTTGACAGAGCTGGTTGGCGTGACCGTAATCACTGACCCAAACGTCAGCGTGCAACTCGTGCTCTCAGGAATCCAAGCCGCCGCGCTTGTGGAGTCAAGTGTCAGAAACGTAAGCGGCACGACGTCTTGCGTCTTCCAGCGGCTAACGCCAATCCAACGAAGTTTTGCAAAGTACGCGTCAAGAAAAGCCGCCCAGCCCGTGTTGCCGACTGGGTCAGATATGAGAGTGTTGCGCCGCTGCTGAGCCGATAGATATTGTTCGCCGATCGCGAACCAATAGGCTTCGCCCGCGACGGGCGCGCCGCCAAGGTTCCACGGGCCAGCGTTGTAACCAAACGACCAATGAGGATGGCAAATCGGTGAATTGAAATAATTCGCGATTATGCTTTCGTGCTGCATGTAGGGTGCTATGTCAGCGTCCATGTTCGAAGGGAATTCGGAGCCGAAATTCTCTTCGTCTTGCTGGCCATCTTCCTGAGCAACAAATTTTGTAGCCCCTGCCGAGGTAATCGAATAACTGTGAATCGCCATGCACGACTCGAATGCATCGGGCGTGAAGCCAACCTCCTCTGCCCCTTCGTTTTGGCGAGTCGTCACGTTGGCCGTCAACGGGTTAAACCCTGACCCAGGACCCACGAAATACGACGGCGGTTGCGGGTCTGCATTTGGGAACCTATGGGAGAACGTTCGTTGGCTCAAAGCCTGCGTCAGCGGCACAACGAACCGATGCCAAGAGGCCGCGTAGTCGGGATTCATTCGGACGTACGCCTTGGCTAGGTCAGGAATCAAGATTATCGTTCCACCGCAAGACTCAGCGTCTCGAGTGCCGTAGCCCGTCAGGTTTGTGTTTGTCGTGGTTATCTGCGGTCCCCATGTGCTGCCCGACACGCAAATACCCGCCGTGGACAAGCCGAAGGGCGCCGTTTTGGTTCCATAGCTATATGGGATCGCGGGACCCGACAAGGGCACTTCGTCAGACGGTGGAATGATGGCCGTGGGCATCGCATACCATTTGCCGCCCTTCAAGAATTTGTAACCGCCAAACGTTGTGGAGGAGCAACTACCGCTATCGATCGCCGATGTTCCCGTAATGGAAACAAGGCCGCAGAACAGCGGAACCCAGCTAGGCCCAAGGCCATTGCTTAGCATGTCCCAACCTGCAAGCGTTCCAACGACGGACCCGTTAACAAGCACGTTCATCGAATCGACAAACACATGAAACAGATAGTTCTGGCCCGCAGGATTGGCGCCGTACAAACGGTAGTTGACTAACGCCAAGTCAACCTCGACGCTGCTTGCCAGTCCCGATCCTGAAACGACGTAGCCGCCGAAAGGCGCATTGGGGCACTCTATGTTGCCATTCCAACCTTGCTCGTTGCCGTTGAGGACAATCTGCAAGCCGACGTCGATGTCTACAGCGTCAGGCGTCCAAAGGGATTGAAGCGTTGCGGTAAAGCTTTTGCCTGTCCCACTCCATGAGCTGTTAACACCAACGCCTAACAGATATTGGTCAGCCTGAAAGATAAGACCGTTGACAGGCATTAGTAGAGAGTCACCTGCAGCGGAATCTGGCTAACGAGTCCCTGTGATAAGGCATCGCTTCTTACCGTGGACTTGCTTATACAGCGCAGTTCATGGTTAAGAATGATTTGTGCTAGCGTCAGCCCGTGATATTGAGAGACGCCAGACGCGCTGCCAATCTGCTCGCAAATGTATTTAGTTGGGCGCCACCAATAGTTAGAGCCTTCGGAGGAGTTCGGTTCGCGTTCAAAATTCGTGCTAAACCCTTTAATGCGAAAGTCCCCGTAACCGTCAAGCGTCACGATGTCACCGCGCCAAATGGGCGTGCCATCAGGCTTCAACAAAAAGTCGCTTGTGAATTCCGCTACGATGCGCTGAGCTGTAAGACGATCGTAGAGAACGTTAATGCACTGGTCAACTGCGTTCTGATCGCTAATCGTCGCATCGTAAATGCCGTACTTACGAATCTCGCCTAGCCAGCCGCCTGGTCGTGAGTCTGGCGGAGTTGATGGGTTCTGACCGTTCGTATCTGCCTTATGCCCGACCAGTGGTAATCCCGTTCTAAGGTCGCGGCCAATGACCCAAATGTCGTTTGCCTCGGGCTCTAGCGGCTGGTCGCTATACCCGCGAAAGATGTAGCCTATAAAATCGGTCAGGCTAGGAGATGCAACGCTAGCGTTAACAGCAGCTTGGACTGTTTGGTAAAGGGTGAGTGACGACGTGCTGGGCAGATCGCTTGGGCTCGTCAAATAGAACGTAGAACCCTTAAAGCCCATTAGCCAGTTTGCACAGTAGTTCTCATGTAGACGAGTTAGCCATTCCGCAGCCGAATCGCCTGGATTTATCAAAACGGCAAAGTCTCTATGCGTTGGCGCGTCGGACTTAGGAAGTGTGTAGGCCGTTGAACTAATGCTAACGTTCGTTATGCCAACCGTTGAAAGGATCAGCTTAAATGCGTCGACGAGATTAAGGCCGTCTAATGGGGTTGGGTCCGTAAACAGATAGTGCTCACACAGCTTCCAAAGGTCGCGCACCTCCGTTGTCACGCGGCTTGCAACGTCATTCAGGCCCACCTTTCTTTTCGGTGCCTCAGACACGCCGTCAGTGATCAGCGAGCCGCCGATAGTGAAGTTATATGGCCTATTCGACTGCGTGTAGATCCCAACCGCGCCAGCAGTTATAAGCGCCTGTGGCGACTTAAGTTCAACCGTCCATTTGATGTCTGAACCGCTGTCAGGCACCTCTAGCTCGAGCCGCGTAATGTATTGATCAAGCACTAATTGGGCTGCGTCTGTGGACGTCGTAGATGTCTGAAACGCGTACATAGCGCCATAAAGGTTTGGCGTCCTAACTCCATTGCCCGTAAGGTCCACGCGAACGCGCGCTTGGTTGCTCGAGCCATCGGGAGACCATGAACTTGTCGGGTCGTCTGCCTGCGTCAAGCTTGCGACAGTCCCGCCACCATTAGCGTCTGCGTAAGTGAGTGCTTGCGTTTGCTGACCAGGTTGGGGAGGCGTTCCAAAGAACGATTTAACGCCAGTTATGTAGCCGCTTGTCTGAAAGAGACATGGGGCGCAAGCGACCTTTGCCAGTCCCGATGGAACCTGCCACCAAAACGGCAATGGGGGAATTATTTCTGGATCGCTTTGTGTTGGATCGATCGAATCGATTAGGTGTGTGAATCCTCCACCACGATTTGAGATAACCATTATCTCGCGTCGTCTAAATGGATGAATTGTTACCGTCACCCAGGCATTAGCCGTTTGCTGTGGGTTTTGGGATTGGTCTGCGCCGTTAATGCTATACGTGTTCTGGTAAACAGGCACACCATTAACCGCCGTGTAAACATCAACCTTTCCATCAGCGTAGAAATTAAAGCTAATTGGCGCCGTGTTAGGAGTTCCCCATCCACAGGCCATTTGGAGCATGTTGTCGCTGCCTGCGTTGGCTCCAAACCATGAGAGATACATAGCCCCGTTTGAGGGTTGGCTCGCGCTAGTGGTGACAATCTCTGAGTTGTCGCCGCTTTGCGCAATGCCCTTGATGCAGTTCTCGAAAGGGTTGCCGCTGCTATCGCCCGTGTTTGGATCGTTGATCCAGTTGTTAGGCGTGATTAGGTTGTAATCGCTGGTCGTGTACCGTTTATATTGCCCTGTGCCCGTTGTGGCCCAAGCCGCCGTGTAAGGCAGTGGCTGAAGGATCGCTGTTAGCGTCGTTGGCTCAATAAAGACATTAGATTGAAAGTTCCAACCCCAATCTTCACCAGCGACAAGCGTTGACGTTCGATCATACTGGACGCGCTGCTGTTGCGTGTCAATTGACACGCTAACGGGGTACATCACTACCTTATCCGTCCCTGTTGCTGAAGCGCCTTAAGAACCTGGTTAAGGGTTTGAGACATATAGTCGTCAATGCCACTGCCAACCACGCGCACTGTGACAACGCTTCCCGCTCTTGCCCCTGTGCGATGCCCGATTAACGCGTCTAGTTCGACTGGCGTTAGACCGATGCGACCAAGATCTCCGCCGCCCAGCACATGCCGCGCCATGTCTAAGGCCTTATGCGTGTTCTCCGCAGTTCGCTTGGTGTTCTCTGCGATAGCCGCAACTGGACTTGCTGTAGCGTTAGGGTTATCAGGCTCTAGGGGATTGGCTTTCTTTCGACGCTTTTCGGCTAGATCCATTTGCATGAGATCGGATTGGTAGTTATTCTCATAAGCCTTGCCCATGTCCGCATTAATCTCAGGCATGCCCGACAGTTGATACAGCAAGCCTAAACCCGAAACATAGAAAAGCGCTTTAGTTATGGGGCTGTTCAGGATGCTTACGATGCCGTCCCAAATCATTTTTATGTAGCCCGCTGCTGTTTGGATGCCAGCTAGCACACTTGCGATAACCTCTTTAATGCTGCCCCCGCCGCCGTTAAATAGATCGCCAATCGCCTGGAAGGTCTGTGCGATTACACCCGAATCGATCGCGTTGTTAAGTTCATCGACGATTGAGCCGATGCCGCCCTTTAATGAGTTAAATAGACCTTCGCCAACGGATGCAAAGACTCTTGTAACAGCCTCCTTGATGTTGCTTAGCATCGCGGCTGGCGAGCCTTCCATTGCCTTAGCGACTTGCTCTGACTTTTCGCCTAGCTTGTTGAAGATCTCTAATGCTTTTGCGCTATTGCCTACGAACTCACCCGACTTATCGAAGGTCGCGCCAAGTGTCGCCAACTCATCCTTGCCGATGCCCATTTCGGCAAGGGTTCTAAATCCGCGCCCCATCTCACCGCCTTTCAGGCGCATAAGAACATCTGTGACTTCGGCTAACTTTTCGGCGCCCCCACCAGCGCGCAAGCTGATTGCCTCAATAGCGCCCTTAAAGTCGCTGAACCTCATGCCCGCCATAACGAGCTTGGTCGCCGATGTCGCAAGATCCTTAAAGGTAAATTCGCCCTTCTGTGCCTCTATGTTTAAGAAGGACATCATCTCCTTAGCCTTCTTAGTGCTTTGGTAGATACCCGTGAAGATACGCTCGATCGAATCGTATTGCGCAAACGTATCCATCGCCTTCATGCCGAAGTCGATTAGCCCTACGCCTGTGGCGATAACTGTTGTTAGTGCGCCTACGACTGCGAACAGCGCCGTCTTTGCCGCCTCAATCTCTGGCACCATGCCGCCAAAGGCGCCAGCGAGTCCACCCCCGCCTCCGCTGCCGATAGCTGACTGAGCAGCTTTAGCATGCTTAGCAAAGCTGTCTGTGCCTTGCGAGACCTTTGTTAACTTGCCGCTATAGTCGTCCTGTAAGACGTATTTGGTTATTAGCGTATCTGCTACGTCGGCCATTAGAATCCTCTGCGCTCTATCTCGTCGCGAATGTCTAGTAGCTTGCAAGCGACGATTTCAAGCAGCTTGTTCTTGTCAAGCGGTGTTAGATAGTCCGCATGCTCGCGGAAGACTTCAGCGGCTACGCTGACCCGATACCGCCTGATCGGATCAGCGTCTAATCGTTTTTTATGTCTTCAATCGCAGCAGCTTCGGCCTCGGCAACGGCCAAGCCCTGACCCGCTTCCCACTTGTTCTTAAGCTCGTTAAACACGAATGCCGCGCCAGCCTGTAGCTTCAGCAGCGCCAACTCTGTCAATTCGTTCTCGCCTTTGGTTAGACAGGTCGTATGGATACCGTGAATGGCTACCAGCGTTAAATCGCTTTCAGGCAGGTAAGGTTTTAGGGTTTTATGACAAGTATCGGCCCTGCAACTACGAACAAATGCGGCTGTCTCCTTGCTAATCGCTTCCAGCTCGTCATACGAGACGATCTTTCTGAATTCAAAATCGATGCCTTTTACGTTGATCGTGTAAGTCTTTTCACTTGACGCGTACTGGCTAATAAGGTCGTTAAGGTTCATTAGCTTAGCGTCAGCGCCCCTTGTCCTTTAATCGTGACCTTCTGCTTTTGAAGCGCCGTCTTGGCCGTCTGGTGGTTGGACGAGGTGATAACACCCGTGCCGCTGTAGTTGTTGGCGCCAGTGTTGAAGGAAATGTCAACCTGTCCCGTTCCATTAACTGCCATTGCAAAGATCGCTGCGGTAGAGTTCACAAACACGTCTGACTCGAGGGTCCAAGCGCGCCCCGTTAGCCAGGCATAAGCCCATTCGTCGGCGATGCCCCGTGCATCTTCGTCGGATAACTCAACGCTTAGGGTCGCATTTTCCAGGTCGTCGATAAAGCTCGTTCCACCCACTGAATAAACAGAAACTGACAAGCCAGGCGTTCGGGTAACAGACATGCGTAAAATCCTTGAGAGTCGTTGCTCTCTAAGGAGAAGGGATGCCTTGGGAAGACAGATAGCTTAAGTAGCGTTCATCTGCGCTTCCCGCGTCTTGATAAGCAGTTCGAAGTTGCGACGCTTAAAGGATTTTTCAAGAACGGCCCAAAACGGACGTGTAACCATCTTAACTGTGCCGCTTGGGTTAAGTATGAACTTGGCGTATGGTACAAGCGCCCTTGAAATCGACATCACAAACACCTGCTGCGATCCTTGATTGCGCTGGTTCAATCTTAAACCTTGTCGCAGACGGTCAGTGCGAACGTTGATGGGCAAAACTGAAAGCATGCTGCGCGAGCCTAAGATTCGTCGCTGTCGCCCTATCTGCCCATTTGTGCCAGCTCTACGACCGAACGGGTTACCCATTTCGGCTAGTTCCTTCGCGGTCTTAGTTCCGCTTAGCAGCTTTAGGCCGTCCTCGTATTGCTGGTTAGCCATCTGACGGTGTCCAATTCGCAGCCGTGTACGCCCTGCTATTGCTCTAGCCGCCTGCGTTCGGGCCAACTGATGCGCGTCGTGAAACGTCGCCACTTAAACTATCGCCTCAACGATTTGGATGACTTCGAAGGCAATCATCACCTCGTACAGCATCAGGTTAGGATCGTCTGTCTCGGCAAATATAACGCTATTGATTTGTGGCACGAGGCCAACCGTGCCGTAAGTGGTTCCAGAAAGCAAACGTGCGATTAGCGCGTTTGCCTTGTCTTGCTTGGTTAGCTCGAGGTTCCAAGTAGGATCCGACGTGTTCCACTTGTCAACGTAGTTGATGTTAAACGTATAGCGCTGTTCGATCGTTGTTACGCCTGCTGGCTCCATCATTACGGAGTCCAACGCCACCACTGCGTACGGGTAATTGTCCGTTTCAATACGTGGCTTGCCGTATTCGACAGAAGTGACGTCCCACGCGGCCACCGCATCGGCTTCGATCGCATTGTAAAGCGGCGCCGAATTGACAAGGCTCACGGAGTGATCTCCTCACAGACGATCTCCGCGTGATCGGTAATCAGGCCCTGGTCCGATCGCTTCACGGGCAGTTTGATTTCAAAAGTGCGGCTGCCCCATTGAATCCGATCGCCAATCTTGAAACCCGTTTCATCCGTTAGGTTCAACAGGAGCAGATAAACCTTGCCCTGTTGCAGTCCGTACGCTTCCCAAGCTGCGGTTGGCGACTGGGCGATGAGCATGCCTTTTATCGTCGAAACCGCAACGTATGTGATCGCATTCACGCGGCTCGAGGCGTCAATGTTCTTCGTGGCCGATTGCATGACCACGGTGTGAGGCGTCAGAGCAAGCGGCATCAGGCTGCCTCCTCTAAAGCGGTAAGGCGACGCTTGGCGATTTCGATGTATTCGGCTTCGCGATCAATACCGACGCTATGAAATCCCTCTAGCTCACAAGCGACCACAGTAGTGCCGCTGCCAACAAAGGGATCCAATACGCTTCCGCCTGTTGGCGTCACAAGCCTAACAAGGTAGCGCATCAACGCCAACGGTTTTTGCGTCGGGTGTGTGCTGTCTCCGCGTTCGGACGGCGACGCCTTAGCGCAGTAGAAGAACGATTCGTACGGCCTGTTTTCTAGAACGCCATCGTGAAGAACGTTGCTCGGCCAGCGGCCTTTGTCATAGACCTTGCCACCATCAACGTGAATCGGTCCGTAAACGTGTTTCTGGCTCTTCTTGCCGCTGACTTGCCGCGCGTTCTGCCGATCGCCAACGCGGCACGACTCAGGGTTAAGCGAGCCCGTTCCCCAGTCGCAGACGTTCTGTACCTCAGAGGTTTTAAAAGGCTTGCGCGCTAAGCAAATTGGTTCGTGCGCGGGCTTGAGCTGAGTCGGTTGTTTCGGGAAGCCCTGGCCGTTGAGCCACATAAGCTGGTCCCTGATTTCAAACCCTGCGTCCTCGATGCCCGATGCCGCGCGGTGATAAGTGCGCGCCGAACTGAAGGAAACAAGATGGGCGCCAGGTTTCAAAACCCTCAACACTTCGCGCCAAAGTTCTATCGAAGGCAGTTCATAGTCCCACGCGATGCAGTTCATGCGCAAGGCGTATGGAGGATCGGTAACACACGCGTCAAAGCTGTTATCAGCCATTCGTCCGAGCGCGTATAGAGACTCGCAGCAAGCCAAGATCGCCATTAGAAAATCCTCACGCGCTTGTAACGCTTCACTGCGTCTTTGTAAAACTGCGTTAGCTGCGCTTGTTGTGGCGTGGTAGCGTTGTCGAGAATAACGTTGTTGACGTATTGGTATTCAACCGAGTCTTGCTTAATGCGTTGAACCATGCCCGTTGCCGCGCCCGACTTGGTCGGCAACAAATTGGAACACGCTAGAGAAAGGATCGCCTCTTTTACATCGTCAGGACAATCAGCCGCGTAGCCGAACGTGCCCGTAATGTTAATGATTCCTGGCAGAGTGAAAAGCCAATACTCTTTGAAACGAACAATCATCTCTAGCCACGTGTAGGGCTTGCCAATGTTTGGTGCGCGAAGCGGATAGAGAACGTACTCCACGCCAGCCGTTAGCGCGGTTCCACTAACCGTGAAAGAATCAATGGAAAGAATGCCGCCTCTGAAATCTAAGATCCTCCCGTCAGGATATGGATAGTCATAAACGCGGGTGTCCTGCTCTGCGATGAACGGCGACCAGCCCGTATCGAACTCCCATTGCTTGATTGCCGATGTAAGGATACGGCCATAGTCAAGGGAAAGGTCCGAGCCAGCCGCTATGACACCCGCGTTAAGCGCGAAGGCTTGCAAGTCTTCAGAGACGGGATAAGACATTTAGGCGTCTGCCTCTACGCTATCTTCGCCATCGGGAAGCTTAATCACAACCAAGCCGTAATGAACGCGCCAAGATGCCGTATTGCGCCCCTTAATCGTCGGATGGCTGATCACAGCCCGCCTGTTGCTAGGTAATTGGCCCACGTGGTCCACGGGCTCAATATCGTAGAGACAGACGAAATGGTTATCATCATCGGCACACCAGCATCTATGCGAGACGGGCTGTCCATTAAGCCAAACGCCAGCCTTTACACTGTCACCGCCAAAAACTCTCATACTCACGCTTTAGGTTTTTCAACCTTTGGCGCCTCCTTCGTTTCAGGCTTAATAGCCTTGTTAGCTGGCGCTGCGTCGATTGATTTGTTTTCGCCCAGGATGCCGAGCCGCGTTGCTAACGCGTCGTCAATCTTGGCGCCAGGAATGGCAAACAGCGTACGCGCCTCTGGGTCATTTTCTTTGTGGGCTTTCGTGCGGTCTTTGTTCAAAAACCATCGGTCTTTACTAATCATTGGATCTCCAGAAACTAAGGGCCACGGCGCACCATCATGCACGTAGCCCTTTGTCAAAACGGCTTAGCCGTTGTTATTCGGCGCTGACCTTAGCCCAGGTCGGTGACGCTTGCGTCCCCTGGTTAATGTACAGTTCCGCGTTAGTCGTGTCGGTGAGCAGCGCGCCGACAGGCGCGATGCCCGCGTAAGTGGATCCATTGGTTGGCGCGCCAGCGTTGTAATACATGTCGCGCGTGCCTGGAAGCGGACTGATTGGAATGATTGCCATTAGCGTTGTCTCCTTAAAGTAGCCAAGAGCCTAGGAGCTCTTGGCTAGGTCGCCTTAGAGTCCAGTCACCTGGCAAAGCGCGGGGCCACGATCAAGCATTACAGCCGCACGGATAGCAGCCCTAACGCGCATGATCCCCTGAATGAATTCAGTGCCGTGCGAGTTCGTGTACTCAAACTCAATACCGTCGCGGTAGAGGGTTCGCGCAAAAGCCGTATCCATAACGAAGGCCGTACCAATGGTCATGCCCGCGTTGAGACAGACAGGCAAACCGAAGATTGTCTGTGCGCCACCAACTGATGGATTATCCCAAATATATTGCCCCGTGGAAGCCTGGCCGAGACGCAACGTCTGCCAGTCCTGCGGATGAATCACTAGCAGGTTTGGCTCACTAAAGTTGTTAGTTCGAACGGATGTGATGCCCTTATAAATGGCGTCATATTGGTTGTCCGAACCGCGCGCGTGAGTGCCAATACCCGAGAACCCGTTAAGTCCAAGGATGTTAGGCGCTGTTCCGTTGCCGCCAATCTCCTCAGTCTCTAGTCGAGTTCGGATCATCAGCGTAAGACGCTGAGTGAGGTAATCCTCCGCAGCGGGAATGTCTTGCATCTGCTCTTCTGTGAACGGAAGGGTAACGCCAATCTTTCGGATAACGACGTTAAGCTCGGTAAGAGCCAGCGCGGCTTCGGCGTACGTGCCTGCCTCAGCCACTTCAGCAGCAGCATTGGTGAAGGTTGACTCGTACATGTACCGATAGGTCGGTACGTTAACCGTCATGCTTGGCAGATAGTCGAGGAACGTCAGCTGTCGCTGAGGTGACATAACGACCTGCGAAGATCGGATAGCAGGCGGCGCCCAGCCAGCGGACTCGTCGAACACGGCTTTATAGCCAAGTTCGCGGGCAGTCCTAAACTCTGCCTCGACGGGGCCAGCGTTAAACGCCACCTTGGCATCGAAATATGCCTGACCAAGGGTTTGCACTTTATGCTCCTTGCGGCCAGACGCCTCTACAGGCAGTCGGTTAAGAGTTTTGGTGCTTTCCTGATACTCTTCAACGACCTTAGCCATGCGCTCGGCGGTCCTGGCCTTAGTGAGCTGGTCATTAAGCCCCTTAAGCTCGGTCTCCCGCGCTTCGAGGCTGCCTAGCACGTCGGCAGGCATGTCATAGCCGCCGTCAGCCGTCTTGTGCTTGTCAAATACGGCCTTAAGATCTGCCTGCAAAGCGGCGATCTTGTTAGAAATCTCTGTTGAGTTCATTACTTGTTGCTCCGTTAGGGAATGTCAAGGGCCAACGCCATAAGCCGCGCATAAGCGCGGTTAGCTTCGTCCCTCGTGGCTTTAGGAGTGGTCAAGACGTCTAGTTCGTCAATAAGCCCCTTAAGCTCGTGCAAATCAGCGCGCCTAGCGGCACTGATCTTGCGGTTGTCTTGACTTTTAAGCTCGTGAAGAGCCCTTAGCCGTTCAACTAGTCCTTTAGCAGCAGCAAGCGCGGCTTCGGTGTGATCGTCAAGAGACATGGCAGCATGCGCCGTGTCCTTAACATTTTTGGCGCTAGTAACGCCAGCCAACGAATTGGCAGGGACCGTAACGAGACTTGTCTCGTATAGGGTCAAATCTTTTAGAATGCGGCCTTTGTCAGTCGGCTCAGAGTCATTAATTTCGTAGCCTATTGATAAACCCGCGAACTTACCGCGTTCAACGCGTTCTTTAAGCACTTGGCGCGCTTCTTGTGCCGCAGGTGTGCTGTGAAAGTCGGCTTTGATCCAAAGCCCGTATTCATCCGACTTCGCCTCGGCGATAGTCGCGATAGGCAATGCAGACCAGTCGTGTCCAACAGCGATAAAGCCAGACTTAACAAAGTCGTCTAGATTCTTGAACGCGCCATTAGCAACTGCTTCGTTTACACGGTCGTAGTTGCCGTAAGTTGAGGCGTAGCCGCTGAACCCGCCGTTAGGCGAGTCATCGTATAGCTTGAATTGCGCTTTATCGGCTGTGCAAGTCTTAGACTGCATTAATCATCTGCCTCTAAGGAAAAGGGATGATTAAGAGGTGTGCTTAGCTGATTTTATTAAGCCGCTGGCTTAAACGAACTCTTGCCGTCAGAACTTCGGACGAGATAACAGTTGCAGTTGCCTAGGCATTCGCAATCACCTGCGCCAGGCGTCGTGAACAGCTCGCCTACCTTGTATGGGCTTAGCGCAGCGAGGCGCGGGCAATCGTGGCAATGACGTTCACCGCCCATTACCCATGTGAATTCTTCTTGAGGATCGTTAGCCGCCGACGCGTCTACCCAGCCTTGGCCGCCTGAGGCGCGTAGCTTCGCGTTGTAAAGATCGGCGCGGCTGCTAATAGCGTCAACGCGTAGATTTCCGTCACTATCAAGGTATCGCCCGTTTTCAAGATCGGCAACGAACTTGTCAAGCCATTCGTTTTCTGAGTCGGCTTGCGCGCGTCCAAACTTGGCCGCTTCCGATTGAATTACAAGCGGGTCGAGTTGCGAATCGCCGTACTTCAAACCCGCGCCGTAAGCGTCGGTGTGTGCCGTAACAAGCGCGTCGTAGAATTGATCGCCAAACTCCTCTGGCGTTATTTGACCTTTGGCATACCTGTCTACGATTGCTTGCAACTCACTGCTGTTACGGCGCGATATGGTCTCAAAGGCTATTTGAGACGGCATGCTTAGCTGGCCTCGCGAAAGGCGTCGCGCTTAGCGCGCTTGCTCTTGATGTCAGCCTTAATATAGGCTTTTGCCATTTCATCAGTGACACCAGCCGCTTGCGCATCAAGGTAAAAAACGTCATCCTCTGGCGTGGTCGTGTAGCCAAGCGTCTGCAGCGCAATCGATCGCTTGATAACGCCCGACATGTACAAATAGCCCATGGACTGACGCAATGCGTTAAGATCCTCTTGAAGAGCAACGATTTTCGTTAGGTCGCGAGATATGCGTTCGTCGAACCCTTCACCCGTCGAGAATTCGGGCAATAGCTCGTTGGTCAGTACATCGTCAATTAGGTCGTACATCGGTAGGAGCCAATCTTCCAACGCCATGGCTCGAGCCTCTTCATAATTCGAATACGTCTTAGTGTCGTCACCCGACGAAAGCCCCAAAACCATGTTCGGAATACCGATGACTGAACAGATTCGCGACTCGGGAATAGTCCGCATCAGCTCAAGAGCCATCGACTCGGGGTTTACAGATTGAGCCGTGACGTTGATGGGATCGTAAAACACCATGGGCTCTGCCCTGTGGTCACCAGTTGTGTCCTGTAGCAGCCGTTTCTTGATTAGTTCGGCTTGTGAGTCGTCAAACGCGTTCTCTCCAGTCGGGCTGATCATAAGCCCAACAATGCCCATGTTCTTGAGCACGGCATATGAGTAATTCGAGGCCTCCTCATCGGTGAGCAGCTCGTTAATTACAGACTTCAACGGAGACATGCCAAGGTATTTGTTGCGTGGGTCCACGTTCTGCTTGATGTGAATGACGTCTTCAGTCTTTAGCGGGATAATGTCTCCCCCTACGTGGTAATCGTAGTGATCGATTGGCGTGGTTTTGCCAGGCACGGGCGCGCACCTGTCGTGCATGAGGTAATCAAGCTCAACTACACGTTTGTTTTGGTCGCGAACTTTGTAAATGTAACAGTTGCCGTCAAGGATCATGCTTAAGCAAATCGCTTGGCCCATGTTGCGGCCTGACATGTACTGATTAGGCTTTCTGAGCAACGCTAGCGCAGGGTGATTCGGAACTGTCTCGTATTGGCTGCCTGTGAGCCGTTGTACGATTTGAGGCGCCTTAGGATAGTTACGCCCTGCCCAACCGATCGCAGCCACGACAACAGAGTTATTCTCAGGATCTACGCTATGGCCGTTCTTGCCGACGAGTCGGTTACGGCCAAACATGTGATTCATGGACCATGACCACGCGCTGCCAGACGGCAAGCCCTTGGTGCCCATTTTGCGACTGTCCTTGCCAATAAACTTAGAGAACCAACCCATAATCAAATAACCTTTGTAATGCGGCCCCGTCCGCGCAATTCCGTTAGCGCAAACACGGCTGCGTCTAATCTGTCGGGTGACTTCCCTTGTCCAGGAATCCACTCGCACATTTGCTTTTCTAGGCTCGGGAATTCGCCAAGATGCTTAACCTTGCCTTGGGCATATAGCGCGCTAATTGGCTCCGCGCGAAGCAGCTTTCCCTTGTAAGCGTGAACCTTATCAACGTTGGCCTGTGGATCGATCGTATGGATTAGTGATTTAATCCACTCTCCGCCATTGTTCGCTTCATAAATAAGCTTGCCCGCCTGATGATCTTCGCAGGCATTGAGCATGGCCTTTGCCGCTTCGTTTGGATGAGCCTGCAACGAGTAATCGGCAAGCACATAGTAAAGGCCATCGACACCCAGCGCAGCCACCACAATGCCCGTTTCGTCGCCCTGATCACTACTATAGCCACCTGGATCGATGCCGACTACGATACGCTTTAAGTCTGGTAGTTCAGCAACGCGGTTGTTGGCAAGAATGTCGTAGTTCCAAAGCGCGCCGTCAATG
>Ga0206876_1044_pt2 | contig 17569 bp, 23 predicted proteins | sample Alteio_BWOrgCont_10_FD_152619 | JGI IMG/M metagenome (GOLD analysis project Ga0206876, IMG submission 152619) | Enriched cells from forest soil in Barre Woods Harvard Forest LTER site, Petersham, Massachusetts, United States -... | ecosystem: Environmental > Terrestrial > Soil > Temperate forest >...
AGTGGTAAAACCGGACGGCAGTGGGTGTGGTTGATGTAAGCGGCAGCCGCGCAAGTGATTTAAAACGTGACGCAAGAAGCGGGAGTGAAAAAAGCGGCAATGTCATGGCGTCATGGAGCCCGCCGCCCGAGCCATATCGCACGCGGAGCACTCCTGCCGACGGTTCCATATATACCTCGCCCGCCTGCTGGTGTAGTGCGTGCCGCAGAAGTGCATCGGCCGCACGGACTGCCGCATCGGCGCGCGCTGGCGTATCACCTGCCGTCTCGGCCACCGCCATAGACGCTATTTCTTTCGACAGCAATACGCCGAACATCTGTTTTAAATGTCGCTGGTAGAAGAGCAGCGCGTGGGTTAGTGACTCCTCGGTAGTCAATCGCGGCAAAATTTTACGCCCAGACCCCAGCTGTGCCCGCACCGCCGGCAGTGTGTCGAGCGACAACATCGCAACTTCTATCCCATCTTCCGTATTTGAAAAAGCGACCACACCCTGCGCCCGAGAAAATGATTCCGGCAAGAGCTCTAATACTTCAGGTACATATGTACCCTTCTGTACTATGACAAACGGAACGCCAAGCACGGCTGCGGTTGCACGTCGTACGTCATCGTCGCGCAACATACCCCCACTCACTAATGTTTCTGCAAGTGGCTGTCCCTGTTGTGCAGAGAGGTCGAGAGCGCGGTCGATATCACGGCGCGACAAAAGCCCTGAGTCAAATAGAAAATCACCGAGGCGTCGTTCATCGACCTGCATTAAATTTCAATTTCGCTGGGAACAAGCGACACGTTAACACTCGTGCTAACAGGGCCGTCGCTCGTCTGGCACGAAAGCGTAAACGTACTCTGTCCGGTGATGGCGCCCGTCGAAGTAGTCTGCGGGCCAATGTTGCCGTTGATATCCGCATTCACCGCAGGCGGCGAAATCCCCGGGCCGGTCAATTGGCAGCTTGTAACCGAACTTGCATGCCACGCAAGTGACGATGTACCACCCGAAGTAACACGCGATGGCGTTGCACTAAGGGACATGACCGGATTGATTGCCGTCACATCGATTGTTATTTGTGTTTGTGTCTGGTCACACTCAACCGTATATTGATTTGTTCCGGGTTGTAGTACCTCTACGTCCGTATCTTCACCATTCGTATCAGTGTCGCTCGAAAAATTAGTTGAAACATCGGTGTTTGGTGGTGAAGGGCATACCCATTTAATATCGTGGATTGTGCCGAGGATGACAGGATTGGTCGAACAGGTATCGCCAACACAGCTAAGCGAGCAGTCCCCGTCGAAACATACCTGCGGCGCGCTGCAGGTTGGAGGATCACTTACCGCGCAGTTGTTGCTGCAATCATATGTTCCCGTAACCGATTGCCCGCAAATACTCGTCGTGCAGGAGGTACCGTAATCCGTAGGTACTGTGGGAAGAGGTGAGTTTGGCTGGCAGCTTCCACAGGCATCGTATGTGCCTGGGCCAGAACCACAGGAATTCGATGCTGGGCATGTCCCACCATAATCAGTCGCGTTAGCCGTTGGAGGGTCAGTAGCATCGCAGGATGCAGGCACAATGTGTCCACCCGAAATGCCATTAGGCGAAAGAGCCGTAAACCCAACCTCTACCGAATGAGATTTGGCGGGAGAAATAAAAACAAAAATGAACGCTGCGCAGATTGCCAGTATGCCGAGCGTATATAAAGGAGGGCGTTTCATAAATAGCTACTTCAAGTCTAGCACTGGCGACTATTCATCATGGAGCTTGCTGTGGACAAGGGCTAAATTTTGCGCAATAGCTGCACGTGCTTGGTCCAAGCCATTCTTGTACTGATCTGGGTTGTTTCCAGAATATGCCACACCCCAGTCTGCAGGAGTTAAAAGGGCAAAATTTTTCTGTGCCAATAGTAAATACTCCTCTGCGAGTTTGTAATTTCCCAAATTCATCTCTGCGATGCCGTACGAATTTTGAAGCCAGCCGATGTCAGGCACTGCGGGGTTGGCATCCAATCCATTTTTTGCAATGGCTGCAGCGTCGGTATAATCACCTTCTGAAAAATAAATCCATGCCAAGTCGTTGCGTCCCGCCCATGTCGGGTACGGTTCCTGCGCAATAAAAAGTTTGAATTGTTCTTCTGCCTGTATGTACTGTTTTCGGTATCCGTAAATAAGGCCCTCTACATAATGCACGCGGTAATGGTCGGGATAATTCGAAAGCTCTGCATCCTCTTCAATGAGAGCCGAGGAGAAGTCACCTTGCACAAAATAGATGCGGCCCAACTGGTAGTAGGCAAATGGATACCGACCTTCCGAATGAGCGAGCGCTTCTTCAAATGCATGCTGCGCAGCAGGCAAGTTATACGCACCTCCTCCAAAGTAGTACGACCCTCGATTGTAATAAAAATCTGAAATAGTTTCCTTCCGCTCGAGAAGCAGCCACCCCTTCCCCGTGTAGAGAAAGAACCCTGCGTACGCCATGCCTCCCGCCAACAGTATAAGTACGAGGGCAAAGATGTACCTTTCGATTCGTTCTATATATGTATAGGTATGTCGCGCCGTATGCTTTTTCACTCGTTCAATTCTACTGCACAAATAAATCAGGTGTACTATAAATCTATGAATATCTTTAAAACCTTCACGCTCAAGTGGTGGCAGGCAAGCATTTTTAAATTAGCCCTTATCTCGTTCGGCATTATCCTCGGCGTGTACTTCCAAGCATTCTTCCTGCAGTGGATAGTTCCCGTCACAATCGTATGTGTACTCTGCATGCTCTATAGCATCGGCCTCTGGTGGAGAGAATAGGTTCGATTCCAACCCGCGGAGCTGACAAAGTTTTAAATATCTTGTAATGTCTCGTCAGTTGAACCTGGGAGGATTGTCATGTTGGAAACGGCAGCTGTTGCTCAACAGCAGTGCGAAGCTTTTCTCAAGGAAAAGCGCATCGAGGTCATCACCTACATTCGGAATACGTGGTTGGAGTTTCTCTTCGGGGACCCAATCTGCAAGGAGTTGAACTTTTCTCGCGTTAGCGATTTACCTGACAGTTGGAAGGCGGACCACATCCAGGATGGGCCTTCGCGTCATCAGATGCGTAGTGCATACGCTCTTGGCGATATTCGTTGGGGGCTGGCAATCTTGGAAGCCTCAACGAGGTTTGGCGAAGAAATTGCCCGAACTTCCATCATGGGCATGTACCAATCTCATGATGGAGACGTCACCATCGCGGAGATTTTACCCGAAGAGCACTTCGGCAAACATCCGCTTGGCGAAGAATTCACTCCACGTCTATGCGCCGCCTAACGGACCACCTTCCAAGGCCTCCCCACCCAGGGGTGGCCTTTTCTTTTTATCTACAACAGGTTCGAACGCCTGCCTGTCGGCAGACAGGTCCTCTATCAGGCGGAGCTGACAAAGTTTAAATAATGCTGTAGCCTCCCTTTAGATTCACCCGAGCCCAGGAGGCTTACGATGCTTACAATTTTAGTAAGCCGCAAAAAACAAAAAATCATCACTGCTGACAACGAAACAATGCAGGTTCGCCGAGCATATGTTTGGGAGAACGGCAGTCCACAATTCTTGCAGCAACGTAAAACCTTTGAGGACCTTACGGGGGTCGAAATTGTTGTGAAAGAATGGTACGGACTCAGAAAACTTCCACTAACGTCGAAGGTTGAGGAAGCAATTCTGAAATTCCTGCGAGACTATCACATCACGCAAGACATGGGGTTCAGTTGCTATTCCTTCGCAAGTCTGGTGCATGGGGTTACGTCGCCCTTCGGTTGTAACATGCATGATTTCTGGAGCGAGCGGCCGTACAAGTGGCGGATTAAAGTGGGAGACGCACTGTTCCTCATCAGACCAATCGACAAAGAGGTTAGTCTTTTTTGCCACGCTGCAATCTACATTGGGAGAGGTCTCTACATCTCTGTGTATGGTGCTGGTGGCACCCTTGAAATTTCAACGCTCAAGGATATGCAGCTGTTCTACAACGCAAAAGCGTACATCGCAGAACCCCGTTCTTAGGCCTCCCCCACCAGGGCGGCCTTTCTTTTTACCTACAACAGGTTCGAACGCCTGCCTGTCGGCAGACAGGTCCTCTATCAGGCGGAGCAAAAGGAGTTGACAGGGTGATTCAGTTTTATATACTGCCTCTCAGGTAGTTTGGACTTCGGTCCCAAAAGTAAGGGTGGCGGCTGATAGCCGGATAAGCACACGCACGCTTGAGAAATTACGACTAAGGAAGAACCCGTTTGGATTTACTCTGCTCAGGGTAGCGGGAGTTTTGATTAGGGAAAACCAAAGGAGAAAACCTTTGCCCGAAGCAAAGCTTCTTAAGCCACGGGTTTGAGGATGGCACTAAACGCCTCAGATTCGGACTTCCGGAAGAGTGATGTATCTAGCAAGGAGCGGACATCGTACGTGGCCGTCTCTGCAATGGCTCATTTTCGTCGTACTAGTCTTCGACGATCCACCCTAACCTTTCTCACCCCTCCAATCGCTGGTATTGGAGGGGTTTATGCTTTTTATATAACCAAATAGGTTCGAACACCATCTATCAGGCGGAGCAAAAATTGTACTGACGTAAATCCTTCTGGTATTCTCAGATTGGAGCAACTGAAGAGGGTGAATATGATAGATGCACAACTGCCAAAAGAACTGCCCGAGCCTGGCTTCTACTATCACTACAAGCACGACCCCAGCGGCGCGGTGAACAATTACGCCTACTACATTTACGGCGTTGGTCATCACACCGAGAAGGATTGTCGGCCCGAAGACAAGTTCATGCAGGTCTATCGCCCACTCTACGAGGCGTATGTCTACAAGCTGGGCAAGATGTTTGACCTGCGCCCCCTGCACATGTTCTATGAGCCCGCCGAGGTAGGCGGCAAACAAGTCCAGCGCTTCACCAAGATACTCGACCCCGCAGTGATTGCTCAGCTCGAAGCAATCAAGACGGTCATGTATCCAAACGGGTAACGGAGGCAGCGATGTTGACGAAACGTACCTTAGAAAAAGTTCGGGCGCACCAGAGGGCCCATGGTTCAACTGAACGACATCAGTTCGGCGGACCTGAACCCGACAATCATGCGATGCATGAAAGAATCGCTAGGGAGTCCACACCAAAGCCGAACTTCGACGCCGACCTCAGTCCTCAACACCAGACAAACCAAGAGGCGGCGCGTGCTCGAGGTCTCCATTGGAGTACGAAGAATGGTGGCTGTTGGGTGGGCTCTGGCGGTAATCCAATACGCGACAAGTTCGGCCAGCCCTACTAGTCTCCGTTCCCTTAGGCTCCCATCGCAAGGTGGGGCCTTTTCTTTTTCATATCAAACCCTCCTTCGCTAAAGCTTCGAAAGGGCGCAGCAGGTTCGAACGCCCTCTATCAGGCGGAGCTAGACGTTTTCAAAAAACTATTGTATTTTCCTGCTAGCGAGTTACACGGAGGTACTACTCCATGAAGAAGTTTGTAATTGTGGACGACGCAGCTTCGCTTGTTGCGACGATGGCCTATCTGATACGCGCACAAGGCCACGAAGCGCTGGCAATCGCATTTAACGACAGTGGGTGCACTCGGTTCCTCAACCGTAAAGAGGAACTTAACCTGGTCACACAGGATATACGAGCGGTGGCAGAAGCAATACAAAACTTCAGCCCTGACTTCATCTTCCTAGACCATGATTTGAGATGCGACGGCCTAACGGGCGAACATGTCGCACAAGCAGCAAAAATCCCACGCGAAAAATGCATCGGCATCTCCAGCACCTACCCTCAGCCATACTGCTTTCAGAAACTGCCTGGCAGTATCAAGGACTTGGATGTTCCGATTTACGAAGACCACGAGCATCCAAAATTCATCACCCTTCTGCAAAGCTTAATCTGAGCAACTACGCCGCAAACCGAAAGGAATGCGGTTTTCTTTTTCATTTCAACAACTCCTCTATCTGTCGCAAAGTGAGCGCAGGCGCAGGATATTCTTTCATCCAATCAATGGTTCTAAAGTCATTCACCAATGTGAGCAAAAGAAAAACTCCCAACGCGAGGTCAGGAGTCATCGTAGTTACCAGCCACCAGCATGTTGGCGCTCATGCGTCCAATGTTCGTCGCGGTGTTGCCGCAGAACTTCCTCGTGAAGGTCGAAGCAAAGCGATGGGCACGAGTAGAGGTCGAGCTGGCGTGTATCACGCTCGGACACCTCGGCATTGGGAACGAAAGACCTCATCTCCTTGATACCGTCGCGACTGATGACAGCAAAGAGGAGGAGAATTTTTCCGTTCGGCGTAGTGCGAGCATCGTAGAGCCGCATATGCTTAGGGTCGGTAGACACCACGACGTATGCCTCGTCCTCAATCTCTTGACGAAGCCGTTCGCGCCAACTGTCACCCTCTTCAACATATCCGCTGGGAAGAGCCCAGCCGCCGATAAAAGGCTCAATGGCTCGCCTAATGACGAGAACTTTTTGCTCTTCAGTCAGCACGATGCCGACCACGACAGGGATTTGGTTTTTATACTCGGTCACAGGCCACCTCTTTCAGAACAACATGACTCAGGCTAGATTATGAAAAACAACCTTATTGGTCAAGCATAGGTTCGAACGCCTGCCTGTCGGCAGACAGGTCCTCTATCAGGCGGAGCATTAGTTGACAGTTCCCTAATTCAGTTTTAAATTACTTCTCAGCTGAACAACCCGAGAGATTTGTCATGGCCACGGCGAAAGTTAGGAGTTTTGACGAACTCTGGACGGCGTGGAACCACCCTCTGACACGCAAAGCGGACGTGGATGAGAAAGTTGATCTGCTTCAGAGATGTCTCGTGCAAGCCAGCACGTTCGAAGAACTCCAGAAGGTGCATTCTGCCACTTTCGGAGCAGAGTTGGACTACTGGGAATTCCAAGGGCTGAGTGGAGTCCGCACGAAGTCCCTTCAGGAGCTTATCGACATCACTAAGAACCGCCATGAGGCGGAAGTCGCATTCAAACTAGCTTCGCGAAAAAAGAAAAACAGGCGGTTCCGCTTCCCTGCCAAAGTGAAAGCGGCGCGGGCTCGATTGGAGGACTTTCCTAAGAAGGATTAACTTCTCGGCCTCCCCTTGTCTTGGCCCCGTCTTCGGATGGGGCCTTTTCTTTTTCTTTATCTACAGTGGGTTCGAACGTCCGTTGCCACCCACTGACTTGACTTCTGCCCCAAAAAAGGTATCTTTGTGGTATCTGGTAACCGTCCTGAATAGGGTCGGTTTTTTCTTTACCCTGAGCGTGTCGAAGGGTGTACCGGATTTAGTACGTAACATTTCTACACTATATGTTTGACCTCAAAGTAATGAACTCGGTCTTGGGCGAACTCGAGGAAGAGCGCGGTATCCCCCGCGACAAAGTCATCGAGGCTATTGAAGCAGCCCTCGCAACCGCATACAAAAAAGAATACGCAAAACGCGGCACTATTATCCGTGCCAAATTGGATTTAAATACCGGCACGACCGAATTCCAGCAGGTAAAGGAAGTCGTTGACGAAAGCACCGTCCGCTTTGTCGAAGAGGGCGAGGAAGACCTGCCTGCGCAGGCAAGCGAAGTACACGAACAAAAATTTGATGACGAAGGCAAGCCCGTGCTTGAACTGCCGCGCTTTAACCCTGAACAGCACATCACGCTCGCGGACGCGAAGTTTATCAAGCGCGATGCAGCAGTCGGCGACGAACTCGTATTTCCACTTGAGATGAAGGATGACTACGGCCGCATTGCAGCCCAGACAGCAAAGCAAGTCATCATCCAAAAAATCCGCGAGGCGGAAAAGGTTTCCGTGGTTGCAGAATTCGGCAAGCGCCAAGGCGAAATTGTTACCGGTACCGTGCAGCGCATGGAACGTGGCAACATCTTTGTCGACCTCGGCCGCGCAACAGGTATCCTTCCCTACGACGAACAAATTCCTGGCGAGCGCTATCGCCAAGGCGAGCGTATCCGCGGCTTGCTCTACCAAGTAGAAGAGTCGCCTCGTGGTATCTATCTCCGCCTTTCACGTGCCAACCCTCAATTCTTGGCAAAACTTTTTGAAATGGAAGCACCGGAAGCCGCGCACGGCACGGTAACGTTCAAGGCAATTGCCCGCGAAGCAGGTTCGCGTTCAAAAGTTGCCGTTGCATCAAGCGACCCGCACGTCGACCCGGTTGGGTCGCTCGTTGGACAGCGCGGCGTTCGTGTCTCGACCGTCACATCCGAACTCGGCGGCGAAAAAATCGACATTATTGAATGGAACGAGGATCCGAAATCATTTATAGAAGAGGCTCTCTCTCCTGCCCGCATCACCACAGTTGAATTAGACGAGGCTGAACACAAGGCAACCATTAAAGTCGCCGAGGACCAGCAGTCGCTTGCTATTGGCCGCGGTGGGCAGAACGTCCGCCTTGCAGCAAAGCTCACGGGGTGGCGCATCGACATCCAGTCGACCGGCGGCAGCAAACTCGCTGAAACAACCGACACGGGCGAGGTAGCTGCAACACCTGAAGCAGAAACTTCAAAAGAAGATATTGCGGTTGAGTAATAGGCTATACTAATTATTATATGAATCTCTGGCACGACATCCCATTGGGCGACGACGCACCGAACGAGATCAATGTCATCATTGAAATCCCGAAGGGCTCGCACAATAAATACGAAATAGACAAGGCGACAGGCCTTATCAAACTCGACCGCGCTAACTACTCTGACGCGGCCTTCCCCTACGACTACGGTTTCGCACCACAGACCTTGTGGGACGATGGCGACGCGCTCGATGTTATTGTGCTCACTACCTACCCGCTCCAAACCGGCATCTTGGTTGCGGTCCGCCCCGTTGGTGTTATTGAAATGATCGATTCAGGCGACAGCGATTTTAAAGTTATTGCCGTACCTGTAGAAGACAAACGCTGGGAAGACGTGCAGGATGTTGGCAATATAAACCAGCACACCCTTAAGGAATTCCAGCACTTCTTGGAAACCTACAAACAGCTCAAGGGCAAACCAGCACCGGTAGAAATCAACGGTATCAAAGGCAAAGCAGAGGCCATGGCGGCGGTCAAAAAGTCCGTCGAGATGTACAAGACCAAGTTTTCAAAGTAAAAGGGCTGTGCCCTACGAAGCTTTAGCGTAGTAGGGTAGAATGACCTCATGGACGAGCCTTCTCCTCAGCCGGAAGAAAAGAAACAACAAGGAAGCCTCGGGCCGATGTCGGCTACGGTAATAATTATTCTCATTGTGCTTATAGGCGGTGTATATTTTTTGGTGCAACAGGAACGACACGTTCGTGCAATGAAGTTGCAGGAAGAAGCGGCGCAGTTGCCCACAAACTCATAACAGAGTAGAATCTCCGAATGTCAAAAAACGAAATATCATTTTCCGCCCAAGGCGGACCAGCCTCAGGCTGGAATACGCTTGCAAAGGCATTTATAAAAAAAGAACTTCCAGAATCGGAAGTTGAACTGACGGGAGAAATTCCGGCCGACGTTGTTGCCCCATATCGCGAAAAAGCGCTTTCACTTATAGCAGCCGACCTTGATATCCCAGGCTTCCGCCGCGGCCACGTGCCTGCTGACATGGCCGCAAAAAAAGTCGGCGAAGTTGCGCTGCTTGAAGAAGCAGTCGAACTTTTTATGCGCGACTTTTACCCCGAACTTGTCGAAGCACATGCACCGGCCGCTGTTGGCCGCCCCGATATTCGGATTACAAAACTTGCCCCAGGCAATCCTGTTGGCATTATCATTCGCACAAGTGTCTACCCGACAGTTGAAGTCCCGAAACACTGGAAGAAACTTGGCGAAGGCATTGAGATAGAAACCGTGCCGGATATTTTGGATGCTGAAGTTGATGAAGCATTGACCTCTATCCGCCGCGCCCGCGCAAAGGCTGATGGAATGCCGGAGCAAGAGCCTGCGCAGAACCTTTCCAGCGGTTCTGGGGAACCGGGACAAGATTCTGCTTCGGCATCCTCTAAGTTAGCCGTGCCTCAAACCCTACCTGAGTTGAATGATGAATTTGCAAAATCACTGGGCCAGTTTGAAGGTGTCGAGGATTTGAAACAAAAACTTCGCGACAATATAAAGATGGAGAAAGAGCAGAAGGCAAAAGATACCCGCCGCGGAAAGATAATCGAGGTGTTGCTTGAAAAAACAAAGCTCGATGTCCCTGCAATTTTTGTTGAAAGCGAACTCGAAAAAATCATCAGCCAGATGAAGGAAGACACGCAACGTTTCGGCCTTTCATTTGAGGATTATCTAAAGCGCGTTGAAAAAACAGAGGAATTGGTCCGCGCCGAATTCCGCGAACAGGCAACCAAACGCGCCAAACTCCAACTTATATTGAATAAGCTCGCTGAAGACGAAAAAGTTGAGGCCGACCAAGAGGCAGTTGAGACTGAATTAAAACATGCCATGGAGCACTTCCCCGACGCGCGCCTCGATCTCGTCCGCATCCATATCGAAACAGTCCTCCGCAACGAAAAAGTTTTACAGATTTTGGAAAAAGGAGAATAAAAAAATAATTTATAAAAAGAAAACGCCGGGTCAACAAGTGACTCGGCGTTTTTAGTTGATGGCTGGCATAGCTAGTGCCAGAACTCGCGGGAGCTGAAAGCCACCGTATCGATCCAGCCCTTGGAGCTGATCCTGATGACCGTGCCTTGATAGTCGGGGTCGACGTACAGGCCGCCGCCATGGCTCTTCAGCATGTGGCAGCCGTTGTCGTCCGGGTTGTCCGGAAAAGAGAAGACGGCGGTGCCGTTCCGACGTTCGGCCACCATGATGTACATCGGCCCAGCGTGGTGCCAATGGCCGCCCTCGACCACGACGGTGTCGCCCGTGACGGTCATTGCGCTCTCCGTGACCGTGTGGGCGTCTGCCGGAATCGGGCACTCGGCCTCTGCTTGAGTGACCAAAGCGATACTGGCAAATGCCAGCAGCAAAGAAGTAAACTTCACGTTTGTGTTCCTCTTCCTGAATGAAAAGTGATTGAAGGTACGCGGTGTGAACTCGAAAACATCATACTTTATAAATTAATATTGTCAAGCTCCAACAATTACGTAAAAAAGGTATTATTTATATATGGAACACCTCAAAAAATACAACATACAAAACCAGCTCGTGCCGATGGTTATTGAAAAAAGCCCATATGGCGAACGCGCGTTCGACATTTACTCACGTTTACTCAAAGACCGCATTATCTTTTTGAGCGGCCCAATTGAAGACCACACCGCAAACTTAATCATTGCCCAGCTTTTGTTCTTGGCATCAGAAGATCCAAAGAAAGATATCCAGCTTTACATCAACTCCCCCGGCGGTTCGGTCTCGGCAGGTTTGGCAATGCTCGACACGATGAACCACATCAAGCCCGACGTTGCCACAGTCTGCGTTGGCATGGCGGCATCGGCTGCAGCTATCATCTTGGCCGCAGGCACCAAGGGCAAGCGATATGCGCTCCCAAATGCCGAGGTGATGATCCACCAGCCATGGGGTGGTGCACAAGGCCAAGCAACAGATATCGAAATTACGGCCCGCCATATCATCGCAACCCGCGAACGCCTCAACAAAATACTCTCAAAGGCAACTGGCCAGCCGCTCGCCAAGATCGAAAAAGACGTTGAACGCGACTACTTTATGAGCGCCGAGGATGCCAAAAAGTACGGCCTCATTGATGACGTATTTACGCACAAAGGCGCTGTTATTCCTCCACCGAAAAAATAATAAAAACTATGTCCGCCAAACTTGTTAAGTTTATCTTTACGCAAGGACAAAAACAGGCGTGGCTGGATTGGTCGAAAGAGCTTCAAAGACGTAAGGACGAAGTAATTCAAACCTTAAAAAACGAAGGTGTTATCTCCGAGGCGTGTTTCATCTCCGAAGATGGAGAAAGTGTTTATTACTATATGGAAGCGGCAGATTTTGAAAAAGTGAAAAAATCTGTTCAGGAGAGTCCCTTTCCCATCGACTTAGAGCATAAAGAAATATGTGGAGCGAGTTTGGAATTTGTAGAAGAATTAAAACCTCTTTTTTATTTTAAGAGCGAATAAAAAACTCCCTTCCGCGCGGGAAGGGAGTAGTGGGTTGATGCCGGGCCCTAAATGATGAGCTGGCGTATCTTAGCGCCCGCTTCCGGACTCGGCCGGTCGCAACAGGCAACGCAGATCTGCGCATCGGCAGGCCAGAACCGAGGGTCGGCTTCGCCGAAAGCTTCGCGATAGATCGGGAGGGTGTTGTCCCGATAGGCACTGCACAGCCGGCCGCGCTCTTCATCAGTAACGGCCGGAATGTGGTGGACATAGATTCCGCCGGCGACCTCGTGGCACATCGACGTATAGTCGTGGGTGAAGAGAAGATGCGTGTGCCAGAAGGGATCGATTTCAGCCGAGATGGGGAAGTTTTCCCCGGCAGGCATAGCCAGAGTGATGGCAAGGAACCGCTTGTATTCCATTTCCATGGGCCCAAGCTGGTCTTGAGCGATCCCTTCCTTCTCGCGAAGGTATTCGCGCACCTTCGCGAAATTCCAAGGCGCAAGTCGGGCATAATTTGCCCGCGCTTCCGCCGCAATAATGGCAACGTCCATGACCTTTCTCCCGGGAACTACCAGTGCGAACAATTCATACTGGCTCTCCAGTAAAAATGGTACGTTGTCGGTTTTTATATGTCAATCATACTCTTGGTTGGAAGATAAACCTTCCTTGCTGGAAGGCTCCGCCCCTGCTATTGTTGGGGTGTGCTTTTCTTACTGAAATTTATGTTCACTATATATGATTACCAAAACAATGTTGGCGCTTATAGCGCTGGCGGCCTTAGCCGTTGGAGCGGGGCTTGGCTACTGGCTCCGGCTTTTAGTACTACGCGCTCGTAAAAACTCCCTCGAAATCGAGATCCAAAAGATCCTGATTGACGCAAAGGAAGACGCAAAAAAAATAACAGGTGCGGCAGAAGAAGAAGCAAAGCAGAAGTTAGCATCAGCAGAAAGCGACCTTAAGGAAAAAGAAGAGAAGATAACCCGGCTTGAGACCCGCGTTTTTACACGTGAAGAACAGTTAGATAAAAAACAAAATGAGCTCGATGTAGAGATTGTTGCTGTTAAAGCTAAAATCGAAGAAGTAAAAGGTATTAAAGACCGCGCTGATGCGCTGCTTTCAGAGCGCACGACAGAACTTGCACGCGTTGCAGGCCTTTCGAAGGATCAAGCAAAGGAACAGCTCTATGCCGAACTTGAACGTGAAGCTGCCGACGACTTGATGATCCGTGTTGCGAAGCTTGAACGCGACGGCATGGAAAAGGTGGAGCGCCGTGCAAAAGAAATTCTCACAACTGCTATTCACCGCCTCGGCAACTCGGTTGCTGCAGATACGATGGCAACAGCGGTGACTATTCCAAACGACGAAATCAAAGGCAAAATCATCGGCAAAGAAGGTCGCAACATTAAAGCGTTCGAACGCGCATCGGGTGTTGAAGTTATTATCGACGACACTCCTGGGTCTATCGTGCTTTCATCGTTCGACCCGCTCCGCCGCGCGGTTGCACGCATGGCACTTGAAAACTTGATACTCGACGGGCGCATCCAGCCTGCCAAAATTGAAGAGACAGTTGAAAAGGCAAAGGCTGATGTAAATAAAATAATTAAAGAGAAGGCAGATGCAGCAGCATTTGAAACTGGCGTCCTCAACTTGGACCCTCGCTTGATGATGATCCTCGGCCGCCTCCACTTCCGCACGTCGTTCGGCCAGTCGGTTTTGCAGCACTCAACTGAAATGGCGCACATTGCTGGGATGATTGCGGAAGAGATGGGCGCAAACGTGCAGGTTGCCAAGGCAGGCGCGCTCTTGCATGACATCGGCAAGGCGCTCGACCACGAAGTACAGGGTACGCATGTCGAAATCGGCCGCCGCATCTTGCAGAAGTTCGGGGTTTCCGAAGAAGTGGTCAAAGCAATGCAGGCCCACCACGAGGAGTATCCGTATGAAACTGTCGAATCTGTCATTGTGCAGGTTGCCGACTCAATTTCAGGCGGCCGCCCTGGTGCGCGCCGCGACAGTGTTGAAAATTACCTCAAGCGCTTGGGCGACATTGAAGAAATTGCCAACTCCTTCCCTGGCGTTGAGAAGTGCTATGCCATTTCTGCTGGCCGCGAAGTACGCGTCTTTGTAAAACCAGATGAAATGAGCGACTTCCAAGCACGTGAACTCGCCCGCAACATCGCCAACCGCATCGAAAACGAACTCAAATACCCAGGCGAAGTAAAAGTAAACGTAATTAGAGAGACACGAAGCATCGAATTTGCTCGGTAAACGTACGTTTATTTTATAAATATTTCATGCAGCAAAATGCTATACTCGATGTATGGACATCCATAAGAAAACTCCAAAAAGACTCAAAACCTCGAACGACCCTGATGCTGGGCTCCAGTTGAAGGAGAGCGTTATACGAGAGCTTCGCGAACAAATGAATGACAAAAATAGAAAACTTATTCCTATGTCGGAAGTAGCTAAGAAATATGGCTTCCGTTATATGGAGTAGTCGTGCACTTGAGGTTCTTGAAACCCTAGACCGCCCAATAGCCGAGCGTATTTACGAAAAAGCACTTTGGTTTGAGAAAAATTTTGACTCTATCAAACCTGAACCGCTCTACCGAGAGCTTAAAAGCTCCTATAAATTACGTGTTGGTGATTATCGGATCCTGTATTCAGTACGCGGCGAGAGTGTTGTGATCGAAAAAGTAGGCCATCGGAGGGATATTTATCGTGATTAAGTAAAAACTCATTAACCTTTCATCACTTTGATGTATAATAGTAGCGGGTTTGTTCGCGCAAACGCTCTGGCCAAGGTGGTTCAGGGCGTTTTGCGTACCAAAAAAGCAGTTTTTACTATCCCCAGATGGCCCTGCCCGCCGGCAGGCAGGTCTGTTGCGCGGTTTTTTGGAGGTTATATACTAGTGGCGCAGGGCAAACACCTTTTAGCAGTTAGTTTATAGCTATGAACAAGCAGGATATTGCAGAAAAAGTCCACGGAGTTCTCGGCGGCACCAAGGCCGACGCGGAACGCGCAGTTGAAACAATGATAGACACCATCGTATCTTCCTTAAAGAAGGGTGAGGATGTCTCAATCGCAGGCCTCGGCATCTTTAAAACAAAGATGCGCGCAGCTCGCCAGGCACGCAACCCGCGTACCGGCGCAACCGTACAGGTTGCAGCGATGACCGTACCAAAATTCCAGGCCGCAAAAGCCTTGAAAGAAGCAGTCAAATAGGTAGCATTTCCAATGCGCCTGCCAGCCTCAGGCTGGTTTGCAACAAAATCCGCCCTCATGGGCGGTTTTTTGTTTTAGCTCGTTGCTCTTTTTCGTTGTGGCCAGTTGATGTAGTAATTAGTGAAGCGTCCGGGGCGTAATCCCAGATATATCCACCGTAGGTAGTTTTTTATCCGGCGCAACGTGCTGTTGGGTAACAAATCCACAATTAAATGCACCCGCGCGGTATCCGAATTGTTAAACGACTCATGTGCTGCCTTGTTATTTATCCACCACACTTCCCCCTGACGCAGGGTTTCTTCCTGTCCGGCAATCCGCATCTCTCCTCCCTTGCTTTGAAGTACCAAGTGGTATCTATCCCGCGGTGCATGATAGTAACCACGGTCAGCATGACGGTAGATTCGGCTTTTGGGCCCCAGTGCCGCTATAAAGACCCTCTCTACACGCCCATTGTTCCGTTTTGCAAAAGAGTTTACCCAACGCCTGATTTCCGGATATTCTTCATACAAAGGTAGGTCGGCATTTTCAGTAGATGTGCCAAAAAAAACGTCTTTCATGTCAGGGCGCCACTTCATCCCCCGCAGATAGACATGGAGCGCCTCCCGGTGCGGCCACTGTTCGGACGGTCTGCCAAACCGCAAAGAATCATCTGCCTCAAATAGCTCATCCTTAAAAATTCCAACATCCGTGCCCTGCTCAATCCGCGTTAATGTCCTTACAAAGCCAAAAAGTGAGTCCAGACTGTCGACAAACATGGGTCAACTATAGCACTGTAGTATAATCGCCTCATCATGGAAGAAACCCGCCGTTCTGCCATCATTAAAGAAGAACTGCGTTCCACTTTTTCCCATCCTACACTCAAAATTTTTTATAGTATTCCTGAAAGCGTCGAGGAATTTACAAAACCTTGCGGGCGTTTTAAATCTACTCTTTCCTTTGCGGAGAAGTTCGAATTGCGGGTTGCAAACCTGCTCGGCAATTGGGACATATTTAAAAACATGACCGTTATTCCGCAATACACCATCAAACCAAATTGGCAGGTATTACTAAACTATCTTTTCCAACAAGGAATTATTGCTGAGCCAAAATTCTCAGCGGAAGAGCAGCGTAATGATTTTGCCCGGTTCAATCGAGTAAGCCTCAGTTCAAAGATTAATTCCACAACAACAGGCGCCCATACGATGCACGGGTATGGCACATCAACACACGCGGAGGAAGCGTACTCAAAAGCTGTCGGCGAGTTACTGGAGCGATACTTCCTCGCGTCGTATAAGAAAAAAAAATTGCTACGCGGATCATATAATTCCCTGACGCGACAAGGCAAAAAAGTTTTAGATTTGGATACCCTACCTGGGTTTTTGCCGTGGCAGAAAGAAACATTTAAACAATATCAGTATGACAAGGATAGTCTTTTTAATTGGATACAGGTGCAGGAGCTGGTATCGAAAAAGAGATCATACGTCCCCGCTCAACTTATATTTTGGAGATATGGTTTCGATGCAACCCCTACTGAGCCGCGATTGAAGGAATTAAATACAAACGGCCAAGCGGGCGGCTTCACGCGCACTGAAAGTATCCTCTCTGCCATATATGAAACGGTTGAGCGCGATGCTTTCTTAATCTTTTGGCTTAACACACTATCTGCGCCAGTTCTGGATATTTCACAGATTGAAGACCCTGAAATACAAAAATTTGTAACCTTAATCGAACGTTACGGTATCAGGATGTATGTGCTCGATACTACTACAGATATTGCAATACCCTCGTGTACCTCCGTGCTTCTTGACGAGAGAGGCAGCCAACCGCGTGTAACTGTTGGATCGTCATCCGGTTTCAATATGCAACGAAATATTTTCTCGAGCACCATAGAGGCCCTGGGAGGAGCTGCCTTCTTTAAAGGGAGATTTGAATTATCAAGGGAATACCAGCCATTTATTGAAGCGGACATAGGGCAGCGCGAACGCGTCCATGTATGGGAAGGGCGCGACATGCTCGAGAAATTTAATTTCTTCATCTCTGGCGAGAAGGTTCCCCTACACGAAAGCACGTTTGGGAAATTAAGCAGAACATTTGAATCAAAAGAGGAAGAATACGAGCACGTATTAGATATATTTAGACAAAAAGGCAAAGGATATGAGGTATATGCACATACCGTTAAGCATCCTGTCCTTACAAAACTCGGCTATTACGTTACAAAAGTCGTTATACCAGCTCTTTTGCCAATGTATCTTAAAGAGCATTTTGCACCGCTCGACTCACCGCGCCTTCGTGACGTACCTGCAGCACTTGGGTACAAAAACACGACCTTAAACCCTTGGCCTCACCCATTCCCCTAATATATGCAATTGAA
>Ga0206876_1044_pt1 | contig 17517 bp, 17 predicted proteins | sample Alteio_BWOrgCont_10_FD_152619 | JGI IMG/M metagenome (GOLD analysis project Ga0206876, IMG submission 152619) | Enriched cells from forest soil in Barre Woods Harvard Forest LTER site, Petersham, Massachusetts, United States -... | ecosystem: Environmental > Terrestrial > Soil > Temperate forest >...
AACGTTAAGTTTCGCAGGGATAAGCAACGTCCCATTGCTATACAGATCAAGCGTGTATGTGCCGCTTGAAAGATTTTCAAGTTGTATCGCCCATCGCCCGCCAACAACAGATGCCTCGGGGCTACTATATATAGTTGTACCTAGATTATTTTGTACACTGAGGCTCACGTTTTGGGTATTAGATATACCCGTGATCGTCGGATTCGACATTGTTGTAGTGAGCGAACTCTGGTCAAACGAAACGGTGGGTGCCGTACTCGGCCCGCAGTTTGGGTACGTACCCATGGTACCTGCGGGGCACGAGACCGTGCCCGCTGCCGAAACAGTGTTGTTTATCGGGAGAGTTACAACTGTTGATGCGCCGCCGCAGGAGTTTTGCGCGGTAATAGTAATGGTATACGTACCAAGCTGTGTCGGTGCACCGTCCAAAACCCAGTTGTGCAACGTGGAGCCGCCCGCAGTCAGTATTGTTTTTTGATCATCCAAAATAATCCCTGGCGGCAGGCCGCTTGCTGTTACTGTCGTTGTATACGAGCTATCAATTGTTGAAATGAGCGGCAAACTCCACGGCGCGTAGAGAATAGCTGGCGTGATGGTCAGCGAATAAAACGACGGCGCGGCACATGATGAGGAGGATGTCGTCACAGAACCTGTTGCTGCGTAGGACGTAGGTATCGTGTTCGTTGCCGCTATCAATACCAGCAACACACTGATGCCGAAGTACGAAACGGTGAGTTCAAATGCGCGGGCGAAACGATGCATACATCCCATTCGTTACCTAGTAAAGTCCGGACCAATACAATACGCTCGAAAGCATGTTGGTAGTCATTGTGAATGGAGATGCAAGCACAAAGAGCGTGTCCGAAACCATAGTTTGTACGAACGCTACGGCAAAATTTGCAACGTGCGCATTTGCCTCCGCAAGCGCGCCCGCGGTGTAGAGCTGCTGTATTTGTGAGCTACTCAAGGCAGAATTCCAATATTTGAACCCTTGCATGGTGCCGTTGAAGTAGTCCGCACCGTTGCGATATGAACCGGTTGCTCCATCCCAGAAGCGGCCGAGCGTAAACGTGTTGTTGTGATACCCAACGTTGCTGCCCGAGAGCGGGACGGTTGCGACGAGTGTACCGTCGAGATATACAGCGGAGTTTGAGCCCGCGTTAACCCACGCAACTTGGTGCAATGAGCCGCTGATATTTGAAGGCAGTGCAACCGCGTACGAACCCAAACATCCACTTCCAGTCAAACGTGAGCCGCCTTTATCCGCGCGTATATAGATGTGTGTTGCATCAATTCCCATAAACACATCGTTACCGGCCGCGCTGTCCGCATCGGAGAAAACTACGCTGCATGCGGTGCCGGAAAGTGTTACCCATGCGCTTGCAGTAAAGGCTTGTGAGTCCCCTACCGAAGGGTACGCGGTATACGAGGATGAACCATTAAACTGCTGCGTTGCCATAACAGTAAGAACGGGAGTTGGGAGCGTTGGAGATGTTGGTACGGCAGGAGTTGAGGTAGGGGCAACATATACAGTGACACTGCTGTTGTAAGGACTACCGACCAATACGCCATTTACAGATGCATTGCATTGAAGTGTGAACGTTGTTGTCTGTGCAAGAGGGCCGGTATTTTTTGTACCAGAGAGTCCCCAGTTCCCTGCCCATTGTGTTGGCTCGCTTGGCGCAATACCACATGCACCCATACCGCTTGATGTCCACGTGAGATTAACGGACGAGCCACTTGGGATGGGATTTGCGGCCGTACCAGCATCAGCGGTAATGATTAATGTTGGGGTTGGTGCAGGAGGGGTCGGTGTTGGGGTCGTGCCAGTGAGTACGTTTGAAAAACAATCTTGACCCAAACCTGACTGCGAATAGCATCCGCCAAGACCATAGCTGTTGGTCCAATCTGCACTGGTTGGAGTGGAAAAGTTAATGGACTCCGGCGACCAAATTATATTTGATGTGCCAATACTTGATGCAGTACCTACAGCCACCGCCGCCGTATCAGCTTTTAATGCAACCCACACACTGCTGTTAGCAGTAACCCCTGCAAGAGTACCCATGAGCTGGTACGTTTTAGTCTGGCCGGCGGAAACGTATGCATCAGTAGGATTGTTTGCATTATTGAACGTCACACTGATGTTATTTCTGGAATCAACTGTCGCGGTACCAACGGAACCGTTTGGTCCCACGAGTGTCGGATTTGTAAGAGTTGCACCCACAACCGACGAAGAGAACGTAAGTTTATTGAGTTGGACATCACCGTGGCTATCCGCAGCAACGGTAAGTGTGAGAAGTGTGTTGGAACCGTTCATCACCGTACCGCCCGCCGTGCTGTAGGTAAATGTTGGGAAAGATTTATAGACGCGAATACCCGGGGTAAATTGTGTTGTCAGAGCATATTGCTGACCGAAGCTACCTTGTATGCTGGAACCAGAACTATTACCCACCGCCATTGCGCCATCTATTGCAAGCGAAAGTGCGTCGCCCGAAGCACTAAGTGGAGCCGTCTTACCAATCACATTGATGTTGCCTTTGACCGTAAGCGTTATGCTTCCGTTCTGTGGAACAACCACAGAACTTGTGAGTGTCGCTGTACCGTCCCATCGTTGTGCTGGATGATTTACAAGTACCGCAGTGCCGACTTGTGTTGATCCGTTCCAAAGGGTGACTGAACCGGTTACAAAATCACTTGGGCTTGCATCGCTGTCGTCAATTGCAACGCTTACTGTTCTAAGCGTTTCTGATTCAGACGTAGCAGTGAATCTAAAACTCCCGAGCGTAACACCCGTTGAACCTGCGGCCACTACTCCGTATGCAGGAGTATTTGCATCAAGTGCTACGGAAAGTGTACCCGCGGTCGGAGGCGTAAGCCAGCACTGATATCCAGATAATGTTTGATTCGAACACACGTTTACGGTCGAAAGTGTTTGACTTGAACCAGTAACCGGCAACGTACCACCTACCTGTTCATTTGTGGTTACACTAAGGACAGAAAAACCGACAACATCACTTGCATACGCGGAAAGGTTTGCCGCCATCATTCCACTTACCGTGTAGGTTTTGCTTTCGCCCGCCTGAAGCGTGATGTACATCGGCAACGTTATTTCATGATTTGCATCAAATGAGGAAACATTCCCCAAATCTCCTCCACTTGCCGTTGCGACGTAAACCGCCGCAAACGCAGCGTCGTCCGATGACTTAACACCAGTACGCTGAACCGTGACACTGGTTACTGTCGTAGGCGCATTACCCGTATTTGTAAGAACAAAGGTAGTGAATGGAATATACGTCCCTTGCGGTGCCAAGCCATTTGCCGGTTGTGTGCCTGCCGAGACAGTAACACTGCTGCTTTGTGCGGGTACCACTACCCCGCCCCCAAGTGCTGCCTGAACGTTATTTATCGTTGTCTGGTCAGCTCCAAAAGACTGCAAAAGAGAAACAATTGCCGAAACCTGTGCTGGTGACAGGCTAGCAGCGTGTGCCTTTGGGGCAACAGCAAACAAGAGCGAGCATGAAAATGCCAAGCCGATGAGGCCGATGGCGATTGCGCGGACTGCGGGGAGCGTGGCGACTGATGTCATAAAACGAGGAGTTACTAAAATAATTTTTTAAATAAAACGAGCAAACACAAACAAGAAGGGCCTCCCGTTTCCGGGATGCCCTGATGTCTACTAGTGTATTCCCTTCCTTAAACTCTACAAGGGGCTTGGTGGGGATAGCTTTTGGATTACTTACGCTTCGCGATGATGTCGGCAGCGACGTTTGGAGGGACCACCTCGTAGTGGTCAAATTCCATCGTGAACGAACCGCGGCCTTCGGTCATCGAGCGGATCTGGGTGGTGTAGCCGAACATTTCAGAAAGCGGCACTTTTGCCTTAATGGCACGTGCGAGGCCGCGCTCTTCCATGCCTTCAATAGCACCGCGCTTGCCGGAAAGTGAGCCGGTGATGTCACCCATGAACTTTTCAGGTACTACGACTTCAACTTTCATAATAGGCTCGAGCAATACCGGGCGTGCTGATTTAGTTGCTTCTTGGAAGCCCATCGATGCTGCAATTTTGAAGGCAATTTCGGATGAGTCGACATCGTGGTACGAACCGTCATACAGCTCGACCGAAATATCCACCATGCGGAAGCCGGCAACAACGCCGCGCTCCATCGCCTCGCGAACACCCTTTTCAACGGGGCCGATAAATTCCTGCGGAACAACACCACCCTTAATGTTGTTGATGAATTCGAAGTGGTCCTCGCGCGTAATGTTCTTTGCAAGTTTTTTGTCTGGGTTCAACGGTTCAAGCGGCTTGATGCGCAAACGCACGTGGCCGTACTGGCCCTTGCCGCCCGTCTGCTTGATGTACTTACCTTCCGCTTCCGCCTCCTGCATGATTGTCTCGCGATAGGCAACCTGCGGCGTACCAACGTTCGCTTCAACGCCGAACTCGCGCTTCATGCGGTCAACCAAAATTTCGAGGTGGAGTTCACCCATGCCTGAGATAAGGGTTTCCATCGTCTCGGTGTCAGTCGACACGCGGAAGGTTGGGTCCTCGTCGGCGAGCTTCTTCATCGCCATACCCATTTTTTCCTGATCGGCTTTTGTCTTTGGCTCAATGCGGAGCGAGATAACCGGCTCAGGGAATTTAATTTGTTCGAGCTGAATAGGGTTTGCCTCATCACAAAGTGTGTGTGACGTTTTTGTATCCTTGAGGCCTACGGCTGCGGCAATTTCTCCCGCAAACACTTTTTTCACTTCTTCACGTTCGTTTGCCTGCAAGCGCACGATGCGACCGAGGCGTTCCTTCTGGCCTGTTGTTGAATTGTAAATATATGAGCCTGCTTCAATGGTTCCCGAGTACACGCGGAAGAATGTCAGCTGCCCGACGAACGGGTCGGCCTGCAATTTAAATGCGAGCGCGCAGAACGGGTCGCTGTCCGATGCGTGGCGCGTCGTTGGCTCGCCAGTGCGTGGGTCGATACCAACAATAGCCGGCATATCAACCGGAGATGGCAAGTAGTCAACGACTGCGTCGAGCACAAGCTGCACGCCTTTGTTCTTCAACGCTGAACCGACGTACACGGGGAAAATTTTGTTTGCGATAACTGCTTTGCGGAGAGTTGCTTTGAGCGCTTCAAGCGTTGGCTCCTTGCCTTCCAAGTAATCGGTCATCATCTGATCATCGTTCTCGACAATCTTTTCAATGAGTTCGGCGCGGTATTTCTTCGCCTCATCCATCATATTTTCAGGGACCGGCATTTCAACTACGTTGTCGCCCATGGCGCCTTCGTTCTTGTAAGCCTTCAACGTAAGAAGGTCGATGATGCCCTCGAATACATCTTCCGCACCAATGGGGATCTGCATGCGAACCGCATTTTTAGTAAGGCGGTCGAGAATAGAAGCGTATGATTTTTCAAATGAGGCACCCGTGCGGTCAAGTTTGTTGATGAAGCACACGCGCGGCACATTGGCCTCGTCGGCATAGCGCCAGTTAGTTTCCGATTGTGGTTCTACTCCGGCAACACCGTCGAAGACGCAGACTGCGCCGTCGAGCACGCGCATCGAGCGCTTCACTTCCACCGTAAAGTCGATGTGGCCGGGGGTGTCGATGATGTTGAAACGGTATTTCTTGGAGATATCCTTTTTGTCAGGCTCATCGGTGCGGCTCCAAAAACAGGTAATAGCAGCGGCCGTAATGGTGATACCGCGTTCCTTTTCCTGCTCCATCCAGTCGGTGGTAGTACCGCCGTCGTGCACTTCGCCGATTTTGTGCTGGCTGCCGGTGTAATACAAAATACGCTCCGACGTGGTCGTTTTGCCCGCGTCGATGTGCGCAATGATGCCGAAGTTGCGGATTTTCTCTAGTGGATAGTCTCGATTCATAAATTTTCTAAAAAAATAGGCGCCCAGTGGCGTGCCCCTACAATACTCCAAATTGTAAAAAATGCAAAAAGAAAAGCCCGCCTATGTAGGGGGCTTTGATTCCTCATTGCCGCGCTTACGATGAAGCTCCTCGAATAGCTTATCGTGGTCACGCTTGCACTGTTCGCACTCGGCAGCATACGCGGAAGGACCGTGAATGCAATCAACCAGGGATCTTTTTCTTACGAATGAACCCCGATCTGCTGCAGGGGCGAATCCAGCGTCTCGCTTATCAGGCATGACTCTACTCCCCTGCTAAAAACAAAGAACGACTATTCGTCGCTCGTTGTAACCTACATGATTTTAAAAAAGTTTCAAATTACCACGCGAAGTGGGCGAAAGCTTTGTTGGACTCTGCCATGCGGTGGGTGTCCTCCTTCTTCTTAATTGCCGGACCTTCGTTGTTTGATGCTGCAATTATTTCTTCTGCGAGGCGGTTTGCCATCGGCATGCCCTTGCGAGCGCGAGCCGCGATAAGAATCCAGCGGAATGCGAGTGCCTGCTTTCTCTCCGGGCGGACTTCGCGCGGCACTTGGTAGTTTGCGCCACCGACGCGGCGTGAGCGGATCTCCATTGCTGGACCTACATTGCGCAATGCTGTTTCAAATACTTCGAGCGCGCTTTCTGCTTTTGTCTTTTCCTGAACGATATCAAATGCATCGTACACAACCTTGCGGGCAGTGCTCTTTTTACCGTCCCACATAACAGAGTTGATGAACTTCTCAACCTTGGTTGAGTTGTACTTCATGTCTGGGCCGACGATATTGCGATTTTTAACTGGGCGACGCATATAAAATATTATTTACCTGATGGTTTTTTAACACCGTAACGTGAGCGGGACACGCCGCGCTTTTCAACTGCACCTGCGTCGAGGCGTCCACGGACAATTTGGTAGCGGACGTTGATGTCTTTCACACGGCCTGCGCGGACGACAACCACCGAGTGCTCCTGCAAGTTGTGACCTTCTCCTGGGATGTAGGCAGTAATTTCCTGACCGTTGGTCAAACGAACGCGGGCGATTTTGCGGATAGCGGAGTTAGGCTTGCGAGGAGTCATTGTCGTCACCTTGGTGCAGACACCGCGCTTGAAAGGCGACGGGTAAAATACTGGGCGGTTTTTCAATACGTTAAAGCCACGGCCAAGTGCCGGTGATTTTGATTTTGCCTTAAGTTGTGTGCGGCCCTTGCGGACCAGCTGTGATATACGTGCCATTCGAATGAAAAATCCCGCATGCGGGACGTGCAGACAATCTACTATATATAAGATGCGAGCGCAACTTTCTATGTATCTTTGCCTACTGCCCCACCAAAAGGGTAAATACCCATTGCACCACAAATGAAAAGTACGGTGAGAGGATATATAGAAGTATCAAAATAATGAGTGTTCCCGAAAGCACACCGAGCCGTTCGAAGCTTGAACGGAAGGAATTGTACGTGCGGCCTACTGCGGTGTTGTCTCCCAACAGTCCCGACAAAACCTTTGAACCATCAAGCGGCGGAATTGGAATAAGGTTAAAGAGCGCGAGCAGCAGGTTTATATAGACTATTGTTTCGAAGGCTGAAAGCATCGCGGTTGTCATCGCCACGCCGCCAAAACGTATGAGGAGTGCGAAAATAACGGCGAGTAAAATATTTGTCCCGGGACCCGCAGCCGCAACAAGCGTCTCGCCCCACTTCCCCTTCAAATTGTACGGGTTGTACGGCACGGGCTTTGCGTACCCTATCAAAAATGGCGAACCTGTTATTAAAAGTATGCCCGGCAAAAGAATCGTACCTATGGGGTCGATGTGCGAAAGCGGGTTTAGGGTAAGGCGGCCCTGCAGGCGGGCAGTTGGGTCGCCCAAGTAATTAGCCATGTAGCCGTGGGCCACTTCGTGGAGAATAACGGAAAAAATAAGTATGATGAGGCCGAAGATTATATCCGTTTGCATATTCAGGAAATAATGATATCATGGCCGAACAAATATATGGCAAAGGTATGTCCTATAACCAAAAAGACCTCTCTCGTTGCTGGCGGCTACAGCAACCGTATTCGTGCTACTAAATTCAACCCAACAGGCATGGTCCGCAAGCAGATTAACCTCCAAAAGAAGCGCATTTTTGTTGCGGAGTTGGGCAAGAGCATTACTGTCACGGCATCGACGCAAGGCTTTAAAACCATTGCCAAGAACGGGGCATACGTCACTCTCAAAAAGGCAGGCTTGATTAAATAATTTAAAAAAACAGCAAAGAAAAAGGCGGCCCACACGGGCCGCCTTTTGTTTTTAGTCTCACTTCAGAAAACCGAAATCGACACCCTCTTCAAACAAGAAGGCCTGGTCGGCAGCGAGAAGCGGGCAGACCGGGTGGTTGGACGTTACAACTTCCCCTCCAGTAATATGCTTCTGTTCCTCATCAGAAAGACGTTCTTCAAGAACCTCGATCGGGTGCATGTTCATTTATTCCCCTCACTTTCTTTTTCCACCTTACTCTCATGCAACTTCATGTCAATTTTGGGAGGTGTACAATACAGTGTGAAGACTACACATTAAGAGAAATTCCTATGAAATACGAAGAAAAGAAATTTAATTTGCCAGAAATGGAAGGGCTTTCAAAAGAATCCATTGATGCACATCTTGGACTCTATGCCGGTTATGTAAAAAATTTCAATCAGATATCCGCACTCATGCCCGAATATGCGGGTGATATGGAAAAACACGGGCTTGCATTGGCCGAACTGATACGCCGCCGCAGTTTTGAATTCGATGGTATGCGTTTGCATGAACTTTATTTCTCGCAGTGGGAAGGAGGTGCCAAGGCATTCGATGCAAATTCAGAGCTTGGCCAAGCCCTCGCTAAAGACTATAAAGTAGCCGAGCACATTATCCCCTACATCACCTCCATTGGCATGATGCGCGGCCCGGGCTGGGCCATTCTTTACTGGGACCCAGTTGCAAAACAATTCCTCGCAGGCTTTGCGGGCGAACAACACCAAGGGCACTTTGCAACGTTGCCGATTATTTTGGCACTCGATGTTTGGGAACATGCGTTCTTGGCTGACTATGGTGCAGCAGGTAAAGGAAAATATATTGACGCCTTTTTCAAAAACCTCAACTGGGATGTGATAAACGCACGGTTTGTCGCGTTGAAAAACTAATCTCTACGGAGTCTGAAGGGCGTTCAACTGTGCCCGTGTTTTAGGGCCCACCAATCCGTAACCTTCGTCGCCCGGCCCTGCGATATTGTATTTCACTTGGAATCGCTCGACTGCTGCCTCTGTAAGAGCACCAAAATAACCCGTCACTGAAGCGTCTGGATAGATTGAAGGATTTTGTGCGAGGAATGTTTGCAGCGCAGTTACTTGCGCGTTTTCCGAGCCGCGCGAGAGTGCGGCTGTGAATGGCGCGTGCGCCACGGGCGTGGATATGGCCGCAGTTGTGACGACACCGGAAACAGCCGAGGGTGCCACTAGTACAGGCGACGCTGTTGTCGATAAAGTTCCAGGAGGAAGCACTCTCAGGGAAAGACTTTTTGCCCCGACGGCAAAATAATTACCGTTTGCGTCCCCTGGCAAAAGCGTTACCGAAAGTTGCTGCAGCTGGCCGCTTTGATTCTGCACCGAGAGCACTACCGATCCGCTTGCGGCACGTGCGGTAGTAAATGCGAGCCCACTGCACGGCACGTTTGTGGTTGTCGTACCTACGAGTGTCGCAAGTGTTACTCCACTGCCGCAGGTAAATTCAAGGTTGGCGCTCGCGGCATTTTGCGTTGCCCACGAAAGAGTCAGCGGAGAACCTGATGTTATCTGGCTCGAGGGAGAGGTAAGCGATGTTCCTGTTGGGTTTGGTGTTGTAACCATACCCGCGACTGAAAACGTTGCCGTTTTTTCATGCGTCCCATCGTATGTGCCTGCTGCTATGGAAGGCAGTATGTGTGCCGATATCATCGCCGGAGAAAACGAAGTATTTGTCGCGGTTATGGTTATCGAACCTGATTGCGGTTGGTCGGACGAGAATGCCTGCGTGCCACACGGCAATGCTACCGTAGAACCAGAGGGGAATAACTGCACATTCGCGGAGCAGCTAAATATAATGTTGGTCGAAGGCGTGTCGACCCCCGACCACGAAAGCGTCACGGGGCTCCCCGAGAGAACGGTCGACGTTGAAGCAGTAAAGGTGAGAATGGGATTTTGCGAGGTCGCAATGGATATACTCACCGACGAAGCTCCCGCGTCGTAATCAGTGCCCGTCGTATCTTTTGGGTACAGCGTTGCCGTGACACTCTGCGTTGAACCGCTGACATTTACCAGCGTGAAGGTGGAGGAGCCGGAGTTCACGGACGTGATGGTGTCCCGTACCCCGCACGGAAATGAAGAGCTGTTTAAGAATGCCGTTACCCCAAGCGGGCAGGAGAGCATAATGTCTGCTCCCGCGTCATTGCTCATATTCCACGAAAGCGCGAACGGATAATTATTTTGCAAAGACTGCGAGCTTGCGGAGAACGAGTTCACAACCGGGATGCCAGTCGCCCCAGCCATGACAGGGGCAACCAGCAACAGAGCACCTGTAATAAAAAATAATCCTCGTTGTATAGTGTGGCTTTTCATATAAAAATCCTACCATGAGGCCGAGCGTCGCCAGTGCCACAATGCAAACACGATGAGCGGGATATACATTCCGATGGCAAGCCACCATGGGAACTGCTGCACTGTTGCAGCCGAGTACGGGATGGCTTTTACGATTGCAACAATACATAAAATCCATCGAAGCGATAACTGTCCGAAAAATGCTGGGACAAACGCGAGTATGGGGCCTGCAATGCCCGGTATGAGATTTAAAAGCCCTGCCAAAAATCCCGTGAGCATAACCCATGGCAACACAGGGAGCGCCAATACATTTGCAGGCAATGCAAACGGCGAAAGTATGCCCGTGTAATACAACAACGCGGGCAGTGCAAATATTTGTACGGAGAGAGTTGATGTGGCTATCTCACGCGCTCCAAATTTTTCCGGAATCCACCGCAGCCAATGCTCGACTACCGGCGAAAATGTAATTAATCCAAATGTTGCAAGCGCGCTGATAATAAAGGATGTATCCCACAAAATAATTGCGGGGTTCCACAGAAACATGCCGAATGCTGCAATTGCCAATGCACGCAACGCGACACCTGGCCGGTTAAAATAACGCGCCGTCAAAGAAACGAGCGCCATGGTGCAGGCACGCACTGTTGTCGACGATGCGCCAATCATCACAACAAATAAAATCAAGAATAGTCCGGCAAGCGGGTAGCGAAATTTCTTTGGAATAAATGTAAGGGCGCGCATTACCCCTTCCCCCACTAATGAAAGTACGTAGCCTGCCAAAATAACAATATGTATAAGCCCCGCTGCAACAAATGCAGCGGTTAGGTCAGGTGACAAACCGCGCCTCTCGCCCAGTAAAATTCCTTCCATAAGCGCCGTTTCGGGTTGAATGAATATTCTCTCAAGTGATGCATTGAATTTCGCTTTTATAAAATACAAACTCCCTTTCAAAGATGCTGGAGCAGGAGTACTTGATACAAGTACGGCACTGGTAAGCATCGCCGACACTCCCTGCACTTGCAGATAATGCGGGTAGTCAAAAATATTTCCGTTGTCTCCCAAAAAAGAATCGGGTTGACGGAGTGTCCCCTTCACAACTACATGCTGCCCATACACAAGTTCAGTCTCGGGCGGCAAAAACGCGATTAACGTTCCGTGCACTTCTATATTATTTATTTTTGAAACGTTGATATTTGCATGCAGTGTCGTGTCGCGCCTGTCAGGGTCGGCAACAACAACTCCTTCCACTGTCACTTTCATTCCATTCTCCGGTAATGTGTGCGAGAGAATCACAAGTGTCTGGCTATTCCAACTGGTTTGATATATCAAACCACGTGCGGCACATATACAAACACAGCCGACAATTAAAATCAGAAAAGAAATTCGTCGACGATTCACTTCCCCACTCTACTGAGTGAGTGATATGAGAAAAATAAACTTTTACGAAAAAGATTTGATTATTTCTGCTTCCTCGTTGGCAGATGTAGCTTTTTTAAATCGTGCGGTTTTGCCTTTAACGCGCGCCTCGCACTCACCCCACGTTTTATGGACCAAAATAACTCCGTCTACTTTACTTACATACGAATATGCTTTTGCTTTTGAACGCGAGCTGGATGCTGATTTGTCTTTTTGTTTTACCTCATCAAGATTTAAATTTTCAATAGCGATTGTGTAGTTTGATGCAGGACCAGAATATAAAGTGACTGGAATTTTTTCTGCAAAGTTCGAAGCTATTTCATCAACGCGCTCGTTTCCTGCAATGCCAACGTGGCCGCCGACATATTCCCATGAAATTTTCCCACTGCGAGCTTTTGTTGCATCCAGCAACTTCTCCCACAGATCTTTATTCAATACATCTTTCTTTTCTTTCGTCATCCACCCATTCTTTTCCCATCCTTTCACCCATTTTGTAATACCGTTGATAACATATTTAGAATCCGTATATACAGTCACTGATGCGTCTTTGTGTGGCGCATGTAACAGTGCCTCAACTGCACCAGAGAGCTCCATCCGGTTGTTGGTCGTATGATCTTCACGCCCACCAAGTTCTAGTACATGTTCTCCATCGGCAACCACGGCACCCCATCCACCCCTCCCCGGGTTCCCCTTCGACGCGCCGTCGGTAAAAATAGTGATTTTCTGCATCGCTAGAGTATATCAACAATACGAATACGGGGTTGGTTGCGCCAGTCGAGTTCAACATGGCCGATGATATCGGCGCGCATTCCAGAGACGATTGGTTTTTGGAATGAGTTGGTGCCAGAGAAAAATGCCACGGCTTCAGCGCGTGCCATATCTTTTACAAGAGTAACCCCTAGATGATTTTGTGTTTTACCAAATGTTTTTATCGCTCCAATCTGGACACTGGGCAAGATAAATAATGGTTTTGTATTCCCAACACCAAACGGTGCCAGTTTTTGTACCTGTTTGAGAGCGTGTGAGAGCTCTGCAAGTTCCAATTCCCTATCAACTACCACCTCTATCTGCCCCGCAGTGTCTGAACGCAGCGCTTCGTACGCCTGTTCTAATTTACTTGGAAGTTCGTGCGCATGTTCTTGCGTGAGAGAAAAACCGCCTGCACCGTGATGCCCGCCGTAGTCGGCAAAGACTTCAGCCGCGCCTTGCATGCACGCGACAATATTTACAACACCGTCAGAGCGGCACGAACCTTTGAGAGTTTCTCCGCCTTCGCGGCCCCACAAAAACACGGGCTTTTGGTGCGTTTCGACAAGTGCGCTTGCAACAAGGCCTAGAATCCCCGGCCTCCAGTTTGGGTTGCCCAGCACAATGATTGGGCTTGGTGTCGATTGTTCGGCGAGTTTTTTATTTGCTTCTTTTGTTGTTACGGCTACAAGGCTTTTGCGTTCATCATTCAATGCCTGCAATTCGCGGGCCAGTGCATTCGCTTGTTCTCCTTCTTCTGCAGCAAGCAAACGCGCTGCGGTTGTGGGGGTACCCATTCTCGAAGCTGCATTGATGCGCGGCGAAATCATAAACCCCACATCATCTTCAGTGAGCGTCATCGGTTGTATTTTTAGTAATTGTAAAAGTGCCCGAAGCCCCGGCCTTCGTGCGCGGCGCATTACAGTCAATCCAAAGTGCGCGAGCATGCGGTTTTCATCTACCAAGGGCACCATGTCTGACAGTGTCCCAATGCCAACCAAGTCGAGCAACCATTTTTCCCTACCCTCTGCGTAGTCGAAGGGTTTTCCCGAGGCGCGTCTATGTTTCAGCATCCCTTGCACTAATTTCCAAGCGACACCTCCACCGCACAACCCATCAAACGGATACGTGCTGTCGGGGCGGTGTGGGTTGATAAGTGCGAAGGCAGAAGTTTCGAGCGTTGAAACAATGTGGTGGTCGGTGACAATAGTATCGATACCTTTTGTCTTGGCGAACGACATCTGCTCGACATCGGTGGTGCCGCAGTCGGCAGTAATCATCACGGTGATTCCCTGCTCGGCCAACGCAGCAATTCCAGTTTCGTTCAAACCAAAGCCATCGTTATTACGATGCGGGATGTGATGCACGACATCTACCCCGACATCTCGTAAAAATTGCGAAAGCATTACACCCGCAGGCAACCCATCGGCATCGTAATCGCTCCAGACAGCGACCTTCTCGCCTTTTTCTTGTGCGAGCCACAGGCGCTCCACTGCCTTTGCCATGTCAGGCAACAAAAACGGGTCGTGCGAATCTTCCTCAAAGTTTGGATTTAAAAACTTCTGTTGTGCTTGTGTGTCGGTAATCCCCCGTGCATACAGCAAGTCAGTTAGTAGGTCTTCGTGCGCTCGCTCTCGTACGCGGTAGGATTTCATTAATCCTTAGTATATTCTATAGGCATGGAAAACTGCATTTTCTGCAAAATAGTAGCCGGAGAAATCCCTTCAGAAAAAGTCCATCATGAAGATGATACTATTGTCTCCTTCCCCGATATCAAGCCCGTATCTCCCGGCCATACGTTGGTTGTGCCAGTCGCACATTACGAATGGTTTTATGAACTGCCCGACGATATTTCGGACCGCCTGTTCCGTGCATCAAAAAAGATAGCAAAAAAATTAAAGGAGGAAACCGGCGCCGACTATATTCACCTCTCTATTGTTGGCAAAGACGTACCTCATGTACACGTGCACCTTATACCGCAGAAGTTTTAAGCGCTTCAATTCCCGGCAGTGTGCCGTCGGCCAACAGTTGCAGCATCGCACCTCCCCCTGTTGATATAAATACCCGAGCTTCATCAAATGTAAACTTTTGGATTGCGGCCGCCGTGTCGCCACCGCCAATGAGCGCCTTACACGAGCTGTGCACCAGCGCCTCTGCGAGCACGTCAGTTCCCGAAACAAACCCGTGTTCGTAGATGCCAACGGGGCCATTCCACAAAACAAATCCCGCGGCTTGTATCTGCACCGCCCATGCAGCCGATGTGTTAGCGCCAATATCAACTATTTTTTCATCCTGCCGCACATCCCCCGTTTTTGCAGGGCGCGATGCGGCAGCGCCCGACACAACAAGATCAATTGGTTCCTGTATATGGAAATTTTCCGCGAGCGAGGTTGGTACAGGCGCATCGGAAATAAGGGACGCGCCGACCGGCATCCCGCGGCTCTTTAATAAATCATTCGCCAGCGCGCCTCCCAAAAAAATAGTTCCATACAGTGTTGCCAGCTTTTCGAGCAGCGGCTGTTTTGTTTCGAATTTTGCACCACCGATTATCGCAAGAGATTGTTTTGGTGGTGTAAGCGCCTCGGTAATACGGGTAACTTCTTCCATAAAACGAAGGCCCGCGTAGCTTGGGAGAAATTTTGGGACGCCAACGATAGATGCGTGCGCCCTGTGTGAGTCGGCGAACGCCTCGTTTACGAAAATATCCCCCAATGCCGCCAGCTCTTTTGCAAAACTTTCGTCGTTTGCCTCTTCGCGCGGGTCAAAGCGCAGATTTTCGCGGACTTCAATATTGGAAATATCAATAAGCTCTGCCAAGCGTTTTTGCACAGGCGCCATGCGCAAGCCTTCAACGACTGCACCATTTGGGCGGCCGAGTTTGGAAATAATAATTATTTTTTGCGCGCCCTTTTCCTTTAAAAACTGCAGGGTTGGGAGTGCCGCGCGAATGCGAAAATCATCGGCAACTTCGCCGTCTTTGAGCGGCACGTCAAAGTCTGTATGCACAAGTACGCGCTTTCCAGCCACATCCGCATCCGTAATACTTTTTAACCCTTGCATGTTTACTGTGAGTTCTACCGAACGGCGTGTAGTAATTCTATAAACGATTTTGCGTCCGTGCTTGCACGACCAACTAAAAATCCGGACACGCCACCTGTGCCGAGCAATTCTTTTGCATTTGTCGCATCGACCGAGCCCCCGTAGAGAATGGGAATTTTTGTAGCAATGGTGCGGTCAAACAATTCGCTCAATGTGCGGCGTATAAAAATCGCCATCTCTTCCAAGTCGGCAGGTTTGCATGCCTCAGCCGCCGACTTCCCTATCGCCCACACCGGCTCGTATGCAATTGCAAGCTTTGCCCCGCTCTTGGGGAAGTGCGCAAGCGCTGAAGAAAGTTGCCGTGCAATGGTTGCAAAGTGTGCGCCTGACGGATCACGCTCTTCCTCGCCAACACACAAGATAACCTTAAGCCCTGCACGTTCGGCAGCTTTCATTTCTGCTTGTATTGTTTCCTCAGTTTCTGCGGCCGCCTTTATTCCATCAAGCATCTGTGCGCGACGCTCCGAATGTCCAACGAGAGCCCATGTTGCACCCACATCCTTTACCGTGCGGGCGGAAATATATCCCGTATGCGCGCCTTCTTCAAACGAAGATATTGTTTGGGCACCCACAGCAATGGAAGAATTTTTTACCCCTGCGGCAACGGCAGAGATAAAAGGAGCCGGCGGAAACAACACCATATCAAGCCCCGAGAACGATGCCGCCTTGCGCTTAAGTGCGAGCCCCAATTTTTTTGCCTCTTCTACCTGTTCAATATAGAGCTTCCAGTTGCCGGCAATAATCAGCTTTTTCACTATGTAAATATACCGTGTCTACTACCCTGCTGCTAGCTCGAGCACTTCCGCGGCACTCGCCAGACCCTGCACCGCTTTATATAAAATATCTTCAGCAAACGAGAGAGCGCCTTCACGCTTTGCCTCCCCGAGTAGCGTTTCGGCACTTGCACCCTCGCGTATCATATTTTGTAGTACGCGCGAGATTGGGAGTACTTCCTGAAGTCCAACGACCCCCTTGTACCCCTCATCACATGAGGCACAAGCATTGGCTGCGTAGAGTGGTATATCCTTCCATGGCGTGTGTGGCTCCAGTATCTGTTCGGCTCGCAACTCACCAAGCACGCGTTTTATATCTACATTCTCTTCCAAACTATTCTGTTCATTTCGGGAGAGCCGATAGGTTGTTTTACTTTCTGGGCACAGTTTTGGTATTGTCCGCACACCAACAGATGCAGTGCACACTGCGGAAAGAAGTTCGGGCATTACGCCAAGAGACGCAAATCTTTCTATCCCTTCTGCGGCTGATGGGGCTTCCACACACACCAGCACAAAAATGCCGCGGTTGGCCGCCTCTGCCGCCAGCACGGCGACTTCCTCATCAAGCACGCAATCGAGCGCGATGACATCGGGGTCATGGCGAAGTTCCGCGCGCAGGCATGCTGCAGCACCAAGCCCAAGCTCTGAATTAATTTCGCACTGCGACACTCCGGAAATAGACATGCGTACGTTATTTTCTATTGAGGCGATGCGGAGTGCGGGCGCGGCCAGTTGGTCGAGCAGCGTGTAGAGGAGCGTTGTCTTCCCCGCGCCAGACATACCGCATACAAGCACCAGCCCTTCCTTTTTCCCGAGCACTCGGTGCAAGGAGTTTTTATTTCTCTCAGAAAATCCAAGTGACGAAAGAGAGAGTCCGGTTTTACCACTACCCTCTTCTACAAACGCAAGGACTATTTTTTCTGTCTGCACGCCGTCATGGACAACCGGCATCGTGGAGACCGTGATGGATATTTCTCTCGTTGAATCGAGGGAAATTTTAAAC
>Ga0206876_1155_pt1 | contig 17468 bp, 18 predicted proteins | sample Alteio_BWOrgCont_10_FD_152619 | JGI IMG/M metagenome (GOLD analysis project Ga0206876, IMG submission 152619) | Enriched cells from forest soil in Barre Woods Harvard Forest LTER site, Petersham, Massachusetts, United States -... | ecosystem: Environmental > Terrestrial > Soil > Temperate forest >...
TGCCGCTCAATGTGGGAGCCCTTGATCTACATGGTTTGGAGCTACAAATCAGCGATGTTGATCAATGTTGATCATGCTTCTCGATCTACGGCATTCTGGAAACAGCAAGACATAAGTGATACCTTTGTGCCTCAAGAGACAAAACTCGATGAGAGACAGAACTTGCCGACAAGGAAAGCATCAATGACGAATGATATACGAGCGGCCAGGCGAGGCCTTTTCGCGTCGATTGCCTTATTGCTTGGTAGCTTTTTGGTCTCCGCCGACGGATCCGATTGGCCACAATTTCGCGGCCCGCACGGTTCAGCCACAGATCCATCGGGCGAAGCTCTTCCCATTGAAATCGGACCAGGCAAAAGCCAAGTGTGGAAAACGCCTCTGCCCCCTGGTCATTCGTCTCCGTGCGTGATCGGAAGTCGAATTTTTGTCACTGCCGTGCGCGACAAGCAACTGCTGACGATTGGAATGGATCGACAAACTGGCACATTGCAGTGGGAAGCGGAAGCGCGTTACGAACGACTTGAACTGGTGCATCGAATTGGCAGCCACGCTCAAAGCAGCCCATGCGCTGATCAGGATTGTGTGATCAGCTTTTTCGGTTCCAGCGGACTGTATTGCTACGATCACAGCGGCAAAGAGTTATGGAAGCTGCCGATGGGTCCGTTTATTAACGATTTCGGAGCTGCCAGTTCACCGATTCTGGTCGGCGAACGACTGATCCTCTGTCAGGACCACGATCTGAATTCATTCCTGCTGTGTCTAAATAAGCGCACAGGAGAAGTCATCTGGAAGACAGATCGCTCCGAGTTTTTGCGAAATTCGTGCACTCCCATCGTTTGGAACAATGAAGGCCGCCCGCAGATAGTGGTCGCCGCGACTTTGCGCGTCGTCGGGTATGACCTTGAATCCGGCAAAGAAGCCTGGACGGTCCGGGGGATCTCTCGCGCAGTCGTCAGTTCTCCGACAGTCGGAGCAGATGGAAACCTTTATTTGGCGGCATGGGCCGCCGGGGGCGACGAGTCCGAACGAATTCGAGCCGAACCGTTCGACGATGTCGCCAGGTTAAAAGACAGCGATAAGAGCGGGACACTTGAAGAAGCAGAATTAAAAGAGGGGCCGATTTATCAAAGGTTCACACAAGCGGATCGCGATAAGGACGGACATCTGACTCGTGATGAATATGAGCTCTATCGCGGTCTGTTCGACCAGGGACGCAACCTGTTGCTGAGTATCCGGCAAGGAGCCGTCAGTGATGCGACCGAGACGCACGTTCGCTGGAGACATCCAAAGTTTGTCCCATTCTGTGCTTCACCACTGCTGGTCAATGGACTTTTGATTACGATTAAAGACGGAGGAATCCTGCAGTGCTTGCAGGCCGATACGGGAAAAGCGTCGAAACCGAAGCGGCTGACCGCCAGTGGAAATTACTATGCGTCACCAGTCACCGGCGATGGAAAGGTCTATTTTGCCGACGAACAAGGACGAGTGACCGTGACCACCGCCGACGAAGAAATGGACGTCCTGCACACGGCGGAATTCGGTGAGAGCATCTACGCCACGCCGGCGATTGTCGATGGCCGAATCTATTTGCGAACGGCGAGCGCTCTCTATTGTTTCGGTGCGAAATGAGTTCCTGATGCGAGGATCTTTCATGATTGGATGACTCGCGTTAGAGAGTCCGATCAGGCACAATCGCGAATGGATCGAAGAATGTTCTCCGACTATCGAGGTCGGTCTTTTTGACAGGAGTTGTCGGGATGAATCTCTCGGGAAAAAACGGGCTGGTCACGGGGTCTTCGCGTGGGATCGGTCGCGGATGTGCCGTTGAAATGGCACGAGCGGGTGCCAATGTGGCCATTAACTATTTCTCGCACGGCGACGAAGCGGAAGAAGTTGCGAAAGAGTGCCGTGCCTTCGGCGTCAAAGCAATCATTCTGCAAGGGGATGTGTCCAAACGCGAGCGGGTTGAAGAGATGGTCGCAGAAACCGCCAAAGCGTTTGGCCAACTGGACCTGTTTGTCTCGAACGCGGTTTACAGCGACCGGCAAGAGATGCTTGTTGCGGACCTCGCTGGTTTCGAAAAGACGATCAACGTGGGGATGTGGGGCGCGTTTTATGGGATGCGTGCCGCAGCGCTGCAAATGGTTAAGCAAGGTAAGGGCGGTTCGATTGCCATCGTCAGTTCGCCGCATGCCATCATCCCGATTCCCGGAGCGATGGCGTACAACATGGCGAAAGCCGCGATCGATCACATGGCGCGTACGGCTGCGATTGAACTCGCCGACCATCGAATTCGCGTCAATATTGTTCATCCGGGCTGGATCGACACACCCGGCGAACGAAAGTTCTTCACCGAAGAACAACTGGCGGAAGGTGCGAAAGTTCTGCCATGGAAGCGATTGGGACGCCCGGATGAAATCGGCAAGGGCGTCGCCTACATCCTGAGTGACGACGCGGAATACATGACCGGCAGTACGCTCTCAATCGATGGCGGTGTCGGCCTGCCGTGGTGGTCCGATCGCACTGAAGGACTTTAAGACTTAAGACTTCAAGAAAAGGCATCATGCCAGCCAAGTATGTTATTGGGATCGATCTGGGGACGACAAACAGTGCCGTTGCATATGCCGCACTCGATGTCGACCAACCGGATGTGACGCTGCTTTCAATTCCCCAACTTGTCGCACCCACGACAATCGAATCGAGCAACCTGCTGCCGTCGTTCCTGTATCTCGCCAGCAAGCAAGAAGGATCGACGGGGGCATACGACCTGCCCTGGGCCAGTGGTCGAGATTTCGCCGTTGGAGAAATGGCGCGCCGACAGTCGGCGGAACTTCCCGATCGAACCGTTGGAGCGGCCAAGTCGTGGCTGTGCCACAGCCGCGTCGATCGGCACCAGGCAATCTTGCCGTGGGGGGCTGGCGACGATGTTCCTAAGGTCTCGCCCGTCACGGCATCGCGACGATATCTCGAGCATCTTGTCGCGGCCTGGGAACACGTCCATCCCGACGCTCCGATTGCGGAACAGTCTGTGGTACTGACCGTCCCTGCGTCATTCGATGCGAGTGCGCGCGAGCTGACCCGCGAAGCCGCTTCCGCCGCGGGATTGCCCGATGAAATGGTGTTGCTGGAGGAACCGCAGGCGGCAGTCTATGCATGGCTCACCGCGATCGGTGATCGGTGGCGCAAGATCCTGAAGGTGGGCGACACGTTGCTGGTCTGCGACGTCGGCGGTGGGACAACCGACCTGACACTCGTTCGGCTGAGTGAAGAAGAGGGTGAATTGACCTTGAAACGGGTTGCCGTTGGTAACCATTTGCTCGTCGGCGGCGACAACATGGATCTCGCCCTGGCGCACCATGTCGCAGGATTGTTTGCGAAAAAGGGAGTGAACCTTGACCCCTGGCAATCAGTTTCGCTCTGGCATTCATGCCGGCAAGCGAAAGAAACATTGCTTTCGCCCGACGGCCCCAAGAAACATCCAATTTCGATCCTGGGCCGCGGCAGTAAGCTGATCGGTGGGACGGTGACTGTCGACGTCAGCCGTGATACGGCATTGCAACTGTTGGTCGACGGCTTCTTTCCATCATGCAAAATAGACGACAAGCCAGTTCGTCAACGCGCCTCGGGATTTCAGGAAGTCGGTCTGCCTTACGAAGCGGATCCCGCTGTCACAAAACATCTGGCTGCATTCTTGCAAAGTCATGGCAGCGACGAAGGCGGGCCTGTCTGTCCGACTGATATCCTGTTCAACGGGGGTGTCTTCAAGGCCGACCCTTTCCGCGCAAAACTGCTTGCGACGCTGAAGAATTGGTTCCCGGATCAGCCGCCGCGAATTCTCGAAGGCGATCACGATCTCGATCACGCCGTGGCGCGAGGAGCCGCTTATTACGGTTGGGCCAAGGTCAACGGCGGGGTTCGCATTCGTGGAGGCACGGCGCGGAGTTACTACATCGGTATCGAAACGGCGGGGCTGGCAATCCCTGGCGCGCCGCGTCCCTTACGGGCACTGTGCGTTGTTCCGTTCGGCATGGAAGAAGGAACGGAAATCGACGTTCCCTCGGATGCAATTGGCCTGATCGTCGGTCAACCCGCGCATTTCCGATTCTTCAGCTCGGCAACTCGCAAAGACGACCAGCCGGGTGTCAGGCTGCAGCGCTGGGACGACGACGAGATCATCGAAACCGATTCACTCGAAGCAACGCTGCCGAAAGATGATGCAATTGATGACCATTATGTGCCCGTGCAGTTCCATACACAGTTGACAGAACTCGGTGTCCTGGAACTCTGGTGTGTCAGCACCCGCGGCAGCGGTCGGTGGAAACTGGAATTCAGCGTGCGAGACGACGCAGAGAAATAACATTCGCCTATGAAGCGAGACATTTTTAAGCCGGAAATGCCGTAGGGTGGGTCGAGTCTTCGAGCCCCACCAGTGATAGACCTAAAAATGGTGGAGCTCGAAGACTCGACCCACCCTGCGCGCCATCCTCTGACCGGAATCCCATGATTCGAGTAGAAGATTTCGAAAAATCCTACCGCGACATTTTTGCCGTGCGCGGCTTGAGTTTTGAGGTCGCGGCTGGTTCCGTGCTGGGTGTTGTCGGTCCCAACGGTGCAGGAAAAACGACGACCATGCGCGCCCTGGCAGGGATCATCCCGCCGTCTGCAGGCCGTTTGTCGATTGCCGGCCACGATCTCGTGAACGATTCGATCGCCGCCAAAAGCCAGTTGGCGTTCGTCCCCGATGAACCACAATTATTCGATGTTCTGACCGTCTGGGAACATCTCGAATTCACAGCATCGATCTATCGCGCTCATCGATTCGCCGCTGAAGCGGAACGGCTTCTCGCACAATTCGAATTGACCGATAAACGCGACACGATCGCCCAGGAATTGTCACGGGGCATGCGACAAAAGGTTGCGATCTGTTGCGCCTATCTGCATCAACCGCAGGCGATTATCTTCGACGAACCATTGACCGGCCTCGATCCGCGTGGAATCCGCACGCTGAAGGCATCGATTCGCGAACGCGCCGCGGCCGGTGCCGCCGTGATGGTCAGTTCTCATTTGCTCGATCTGATCGATGATCTGTGCAGTCATCTGCTGATTCTGCATCACGGACGATGCCTGTTCCAGGGCACGATCACCGAAGCCAAAAATCGTTTGGAAACTGTTGGTACCGATGCGTCTCTCGAAGACATCTTTTTCCAATTCACCGAGAATTCGAAGCCGGTTAGCGCTGCGCCCAGCGATCAATCGCCTTCGCCGCCGATCTCGGCTGAAAACTGACGGACCGAAGCGATCGACGCTGCGGTCGCGGAAATCCATTTACCCAGAATCGTCTGAATGCCGAAATGATTTAACAACAGGCGGGTCGCATGTTTCATCCTGCACTCTTGAAATTGATTCGACTGCAATGGCGAGGCGGGTTTCGCCGATTTCTTCGCAGCCTCCGCACACTTCGCGGCCTGTTTCAACTTGCATTCATTCTGGCAATGCTCGGACAGTTCGCATTCTCGATGTATGTCGCAAGGACTTTGACCACTCACGCGACAAATCCATTCGGCGCACCGTTCCAGGTACTGATTAAGGATTTCCTGGCGGTCGGACTTTTCGCGATGACGTCCTACATCCTTATTTTTTCGACGGGTGATGCGGCCGTCTACTTCACAGCCAGTGAAGTCGCCTTCCTGTTCCCAGCTCCAGTTACGCGGAAGCAATTGCTGTCTTATAAGTTGCTGGCGAGTCTGATCGGCAGTGCGGCCATCTCACTGGTCTTTACCTTACTCTCGATGCCGCCGATCAGTATGGCACTGCCTCGATTTATCGCGGTCGTGGCGACCTTCTTGTTCGTGCAACTGCTCGCAATGAACGTCGCATTTGCGAGGCAGGTGCTGCAAGAGAAATTGCACGTGCTGATCAGACGAACTGTCGGGTTTGTTGTGGCGTGCCTGCTGCTGATTGCAGTGAGCCAAACGACGATGTTGGTGGCGCCGGGAGATTGGGGCGGTTATCTCAAAGCCTTTCACGAGTCGACAATCGGAACTGTGCTGCTGGCACCGTTCCAAGTCTTCGTCCGGGCGATTCAAGCCAGCGATTGGCCGACGTTCAGTTTCAATGCTGCGATAATTCTCGTCGTCGATTTTGTCCTGTTGAATCTCGGGTATCGAATGGATGCTCTTTCACTCGAAGCCGCATTTGCCTTCAGCGAAAAGACAGCTGCCAAAATCAAGCGGATGCAGACCAAAGGGGTCTGGCAGGATCTTGCAATGACAAATTCCGCCGCTGCCCGGCGGCGTGTTCCCATGCTTCCCTTCTGGGCAGGGATCGGTCCGGTCCTTTGGCAACGAGTCAGTACGACCATTCGTTCGTCACCAAAACTCTTGCTGATACCGGTGATTGCAATCGCGGTCGCAGGTGCCGTGACGTACCAGCAGGCACACTCGAAGAACGGTGCCGTAACGGCACCCTTGTTTGGCGTGGGCGTACTGATTTATGCGAGTTTTCTGATTTCGCTCACGATGCAAAACGATATCGACCGCATTGGTTATTTGAAGTCACTGCCGGTGTCGTCTCGATCGATCGTGATCGGCGACCTGATCGGATTTCCAATTCTCTTGTCGTTCATCCAGTCCTTGTACCTGATCGGACTGGCGACGTTCTTTACTGATCACTCGACGTGGTTTTTCGCAGGAATATTCCTGACGCCGTTTTTGAACTTTCTGCTATTTGGCGTGGACAAGTTGATCTTCTACATCTATCCGACGCGCATGGCGAAAGGCGCACCAGGAGACTTTCAGGCGTCCGGGAAACAAATGATCTTCATGACGCTGAAGATGTTGATTCTGGGTGGCGCTGCGACGATTGTCGCCCTGGCCGCATTGCCAGGTGCGTTGCTGTTCGCTTCACCTCTTGTCGCATGCGCGTCGAGTGGAATCGTGCTGGCGATCGAATGCGTCATCTTGGTTCCGCTACTCACGGCGGCCTTCGATCGTTTCGACCCGGGCTCGGCTCAAATCGGTTGAGCGTTTTTAGTGCGATTTATTCACGGCTGTGTTACGACCAATCGTAACGGATGATGTGACTGTTGAGTTCAGATTGCCCAAAACACCGCGCAACCTCAGCCCGCTGCGCAAGCAAGGGATCTTTACTGCTTTCGTTGTTCGAAAGAAGATCCCTGGCTTGCGCGGCGGGCTGAGGGATAATCCGGGTTAGACGCTATGGATTCAGGCTCGCGGGACGCTGCACTTTTATTGGAAGCGTTTTAAAGGGTTCGACCTGTAATTCTCCCTTGGGATCGATTCGACAACGGACCGCTCCGTAGGTCGCGGTGGTCAGGATTTCTGTTTCCGGTCCGTACTGCGTTGCCAGTCGCTCAGACGTCGCTCGTTCGGACGTGCTGACAATGACATATTCCGGCGTGGCCCAACGCGCCAGATCCTGGGGGTTCGCCTTCAGACTGCCATGATGAGGCGACAGTAACACGTCAACGTCGATTCGCGGCGTTTGCAAGAGACGTTCGAGACCCTCAAGTTCCAGGTCGCCGGTCAATAAGATTCGCCGTCCAGCATACTCCAGACAGAGGACAAGGCTGTTCGGATTGTCCTTCGTTGAATGAAAATCGTAGGGAGGATGAAGCACTCGCAGTGACACTTCGGGATCAACAACGATCGATTGCCCTGCGGAAATGAGACGGAGTTTTGTTCCAGTTCTCGCCGATTCTTCGATCGCGGCGGCAACTGGCAGTTGCTTCCAATCGAGAAAACTCTTATGAACGAACAGTCCACCTGGCGAAACGATGCGGCTGAGTTCCGGTAAAGCGTTGCAATGATCGCCGTCGGCATGCGAGATCACAACACAATCGAGTCGCGACCTTCCTGTCGCCCAGAGTGTTTGCGAAATCGTTCGAGCAATCGAGCCGCCGTCTGCCATACTGCCCGCGTCGTAAAGAGCGGTCCGCCCGTTCGGACATTCGATCAGAACGCCCAAACCATGACCCACGGAAATAAAGGTGCATGTCACGCCAGGGTGTGGTGGCGTGTGCAGTCCCCAGGCCAACCCGATGACCATCCAGGCCAAACCGGCACGCACGGAAATCGCCGTTCCCCATTGTCGCCGATGAACGACAAGAATTGGGATCAGCGTCAGCCCATAGAACGTGATCGTCCACCACGCCGGAGGTGCGGGAACGTAGACGTGTCCCAGCTCAAGGCTCGCCCCTGAGCGAACCGCCCATAGAAACCCTCGCAAGCAGAGATCGAAAACGCCGCCGATCCATCCGAAACCAGTCGACCACAACAGCCCCAACAATAGAAACGAATATCCGACCCAGAACATGATTGTGACCGGGATAATCAGCAGCACAGTCAATAAAGACCCGATCGGCGACACCAGGTGAAACTCACTCGCCACCAGTGGCGAAGTGATTGTCCAGACGGCCAACCCGACGACATTCGCCTCGATCACCGCACGGATCATGCGTGCGGCATAGCGGCGAAGAAATGACTGTTCCAAAGGCGCATCGCTGGTTTTTTTAAGCGTCTCCTGGTGCAGCAACGACAACCAGTTCGTGGCGTGCATAATCGCAAAGACGGCGAGAAACGAGAGTTGAGCTCCCGTGTTGAACAAGTCCGTCGGATTCCAGGCGAGAACGACCAATCCGGCGAGTGCCAGCGGATTGGCAATCGAGCCGCTAGGGCCGACCATCTGGCCAAACGCGACGATCACCGCCACAACGGTCGCGCGGACGATCGGCGGATTTGCGTCTGTCACCATCGCGTACAGAGGGAGAGCAATCAAGACAATCCAGATCGACGTCCTCGCTGATCGTCCCATCCACCGGCTGAGGGACCAGAGCCAAGTCCACAAGAGTCCCACATTCATGCCCGAGATTGCCAGAATGTGCAACATTCCACTCTCGCGAAAGGCGCGTCGAGTGTCTCCGTCGATTTGGACGCGACTTCCAAGCAGCATCGCCTGTGCCACGGGTGCTGTGTCCGGTCCCAACTGGTTTTTCGATCAATTGTTCCGCTCGTTTCCTCGCGACACCTCGCAGGACCAACACCCAGTCCCAAACCGTACGTTCGCTGGAGACAACGACCACACTTTCGACGTGATCCGAACGGACCATCGCAGACACCCCTTGCGCCCGCAGGAATGCTCTTTGATCAAAATCGCCTGGATTGGCCGGTGAATTTGGAAGAACTAATTCGCCTGTGACTTCGATCGTATCTCCGAGTGCCAGTGACGAAAGCGTGCCACTGACCGAAACGCGTGCCATTCCAGAAACCGTCATCCGATCGCCGGTATCTTTCTTGAGCGACCGGCAATCGAGCGTCAAGACCGTATGCGCCTGGTCTTGCCACGGAGCCTTGTCACGCTCAGGGTGTTGCACGACCCAAGGCGTCTGCATGACTTTGCCCGCAAGCCGTACAATCTGCGGCTGGTCTGTCGCCGAATTCGCGATGTCGTCAACCGCCCGACAGTTCCATCGCCAGTGATGCCATGTGCCGGCCAGGCAGAACCAGCCAATCAGTAAGCACCCCACTGACAGAAAGCGATTGAGATCAAATTTAATGGGCAGACCCGACTGTCGATTTCCCCGTTTGGAATCCACCGGAAAACTCAAGCAGCACAACCAGCCAATAGCGGCAATCGCGGTGAGGCAAAGCCAACCGTTAATGGGTATCGCCCAGTTTCGATCGGCAAGTATTCCCGCCGCCGCAATGCTCACGAGAACGATCGCCGGACTTCTCCGACGTCGATTCGAACGTGGTTCAATTGACGCGTGTGGAAATGCGTATGACATCGGAACGCCACAGAACGATTATAGGTTTGTAGGACTGGGGTCAGGCGTCCAAATTTCAAAATTGGCCTGTCGGTTTGGGGTCAGGTGTTCAAATTTCAAAATTGGCCGTTGAGGCGGTCTGTCAACGAGAGTGGCTTCGCGGCCAATTTTGAAATTTGAACGCCTGACCCCATCTTCTGCCATCTTCTGCAGTAGGGAGAACCCAATAGCCTCGTATCGACAATCCCCAAGCCTCGACGGATCGGCCTTTGACAGAGATACTGTCGACTTTGCTGCCGACAGGGAAGCCATCGGCGTAATCGTCGATAATAGATGCGGAGCACGATGAGTGCGAATTCTGAGTTACAACATCCATAAAGGGATTGGTGGTCGCGACCGACTGTACCGGCTCGAACGCATCATGCAGGTGATCGAGGCAGAAGCCCCCGACATGATTTGCCTGCAGGAAGTGGACCGGAACGTTCGTCGCAGCCGTTATGACAACCAACCTCAACTGTTTGCCGAGCGATTGGGGCTTGAATATTGGCAGTATCAGTTGAACGTCCACGTCAAAACAGGCGGGTACGGCAACCTGATGCTTTCGCGTTGGCCACTCAGGACTCATCACCAGGTTCAGCTTACAAGACAAACAAAAAAGCCGCGCGGCGCGCAGATGGCCGTCATCGAAACACCCCGCGGCCCGATCCATCTCGTCAACTGGCACCTGGGCCTGGCCGAGCGAGAGCGTCACTGGCAGACGCGACGACTGCTGGAACATCACCTGTTTCGCGAAGCGCGTGACATGCCGCAACTGATCGTGGGAGACACCAACGACTGGCGGAATACATTGGCCAAGGGACCCTTCGTCGTCCACGGTTTTCAGCACCTGACGGCCCCCATCTCAAAATTCCGCTCATTTCCGGCTTATTTACCGCTGGGATCATTGGACAAAGCATTTGCGCGAGGCGCGTTTAAGGAACTGCACGCCCATGTCTGCAAACGCCTGACAACCCGCGACGCATCGGACCATTTGCCTTTGATTATCGATTTTGAATTCTAGTGGAGCTTCAAACTTGAATTGACAGGTTGATGAACACGTTGCAAGCAGGCCAACGAGCCTGCGGGCGGTGCTCGGGAACCTGTCAGCACAGAGTGGCTGTGCCACTAAATCGATTTTGTCGATTCGGATTCGGTTGAATCTTGTCCAGTTTTGGCGACCGTCGTCAAACGGAACAGTTGCGAAACTTCCGCCAGCGAGTATGATCGTCGTCCCTCTGAAGCCGCAAGAATTCAGAGAAATGTTCTGGCTGGGTAGCTCAGTTGGTAGAGCACAGGACTGAAAATCCTGGTGTCGGCGGTTCGATCCCGCCCCCAGCCATTGATTCATTAACCCGGATTATTCCTCAGCCCGCCGCGCAACAGCTTTTTGCATGAGGTGGCACAAGTCATTATTTCAGTGAGAGTTATGCCATTCACTATACATTCGGTGTATTTCAAGCAAGAACCTTATGTATCAATGACTTGCGTTTCCTCGTGCAAAAAGCTGGCAAGCCAGGGATCTTGTGCCTTCTTGGTCAACTTCGCAAGGATTGGCCAAGTTCCCTGTTTGAAGGGGTTTTTGTGGGGTCGAAGTTGGCGAAGTTGGCCAACTTTCCGAAAGTTTGCTTGGCTGGTCCAGTGCGGCAACCGTTTCAGGGATTGTGTTCGCTTCAGGCAACCTTGTGTTTGCCACCTGTGACGTCAGTGAAGTTGGCAAGCGCCAATACCATTGCCCATCCGCTTTCTTCTCTTTTCCTTTTCGGCAACCCAACAGGATCAGTGCGCGCCGCAAGGTCTTTTCGCTGAAATCATTTTCGGCCGCATCCGCTTTCAAGTCGTTGGAATAAACCTTTCCGTCGCACAATCGACGTTTCAGCCATTCGGTGGCCCGAGACAATTCACTCTCCCCCGCCACATGTTGCAATCGCTGGTATTGAGCCGCTTCGGCAAGGAACTGTCCCGCCGTCTGCGCAACCGATTCTTCTTCCCAACAGATCCGCCGATCCTGAATTGTAAAGGCCAGCCCAGGCGGTGTTTCACACAGGTTGGTTTTGACCGGCAACAGCATTCGGCGGCGTGGCTCGTCGGGATCGCAGACAATCGTCCAGACCGAACGAGCCGCCTCGGCGAGGACCGGAGTCGTCGCCGACAAACGGCCACGCTTCCCTTTCTCAAACGTTGACGGATTGGCCACCAGCAGGACCGCCGTACCCGATCGGACCGCCAGATCTGCCAGCTTGGCCATCATTGCCCGGGCGTGACTGCGGCTGCCCGTGGCATCGAGAAAGCAATTCACGGGATCAATCACGACCAGGCGACAAGGGGCACCCGAGTCCCGAAACCATGTCAGATAACTTTCGAGCGAGCCAATTTCCCAATCTTCGTGATGCAGGCTTCGTTCAGATTCGGGAGTTTCAAACATCGGGTTCGTGTCAGTTTCCACGACGTTGACAAACCTGTGATCGGCGCCCGCGGAATCCAGTCGCGGACGAACAACGCTGGCAAAATCATCTTCACCCGAAAAAAGAATGACTTCCCCCGGTTCACCCTGTTCCGCATCGGAAAGGCCACGCTGGCCCCGAGTCGATCGCGCAATCGCGTCCATCGCAAACATGCTCTTCCCGACACCCGGTTCCCCCATCACCAACGTCAATTGCCCCTCGGGAATCACTCCCTGCCACACCCATTCCTGCGGCTTCGCAGGAATATTGCACAACGTTTCTAAAAGCATCCGACCCCTCCGGTCATTGAGTCCCACACAGGTAAAAAAATGCAGCGATTGCAACTGCGCCAAAGATACTATGTAATATTTTTAGTGTCAATATAAAAAATTATAAAATATTTGTCGCATTTTAGGGATCGCAGCCGATGAGTGAACGGAATCCGGCAGGGGCCCGCTTCTGGCAATCGTTGCGATGACGAGATAGTCTGCGTCACGTGGCGATTGGCGGGGCTGAGTGAGAAGCAGATACACCGAGAGAAGTGTCAGGGTGTCAGTTTGTTCAAGAACACGAACGGCAGAATCATCCGTTCATCGTCATCGTTGGCATCGATCGCTTCCGGCATGGGAGCGACAAAGACAGTCCTTGCGGACGGGGGTTGTTGTGCGTGCATAACCGGCGTGTCAGCGAGCCAACCATCATGGGCGACTACTTCAAACCCGTGCGAAGAAAGATCGCTGTCCTCACGTTGTTCCCGCTGGGTGGGTTCGTAGTCTATTTCGCCGGACCGCATACACTTGCCAAAGTAATCATGATCGGCGTCAGTACAAGCGTCGTTTTAGCCCGTCGCAAGAGCAAATGCTGACGACGACCTCAGTGGCGCGGCCTGACAGAGCAACACACGTATAGGACAATACCCAATTCCCACCTATTTCAAACCGTGGCGACGAAAACTCGGCGTTGTGACACTGGTGATGGCGTGCGGTTTGCGGTGGGATGGTTAAGGAGTTGGGCTGTCGCGGACGGAATTGGTATCGAATTCTTTGGACGCTGCCATGACTGCTTTTCGGCGAGCGGGGTGTTGCATTGGTCCGGCCGTGATGGCGGTTGGCCGATCAAAATCCGATCGAGTCATTTCATGCTCGAAGATTCACGAAGTGGTGAGTCAGTCAAACGTCGTGAGGCCACAGTTCGTTATTGCTCCGATAGCGAAGCAGACTTTCGGCTATTGACCATCCCGTACTGGTCAATCGTCATCCCGCTGACTCTGCTCTCGGCATATCTACTGCTCAGCAAGCCGCGGGTTGGCCATCTGCTGGACTGTGGGGTGGGATCCTTCTGTCGACACGCACCGACGATACCCAGCAGTTTCCAGCATTCCAAGTCTAAGCCGAATGCGAACCTACATGAAGATCATCGTCCACATGATCGGCCCAATCTGGTCTGCGTGGTTCGAAGTCTAGGCGGAATGACAGACAATCGGATCAAAGGCTATCCCGCCATTTAAAGAAATCGGTCAACTTTTGATCCAGTGTCACAAGATTGCTCGCTATCGAAATATTGGAAGCACTTAATCTTGCCACATCGCCCGTTGTGAGGGTGCCGTCTGCGATGTTGCCAACGTTTTGATACGCATTTCTTCTCTCTGAGATTATAGTTTCAGAAATGGCCTTGATCTCTGCATACTTTTGGGAAATGTGAGGCCAGTTCTCCCTGGTCTTTTGGATGGCAAAGCGCGGCGGGTTAATATTTTTGTCCCCCAACAGGTACGATCTGCCGCCCTTGCAGATCGAAACCATGTAGAGGTTGTCAACCGTGAGGCTTTCATCGGCAGCGGCCATCAACTCCATTGCCATTGTGAACGACGTGGCGGCTGTCCCCCACTTGTATCCATAACCGAGTGCAATGCTATGGTTGAAGGTGCGATTCGTAAACTCAGATCCACTCCCAATTGATCCAAATGTTTCACGGCTAGAAAAGTTTTTGAACAGCTCTGGGTAATAGATCTGGATCCAACTGCCGGAAGAATCAGGAGTCGCGGTTATAAACTGGATGTTGCCGATCATATGCGGCTGGATTTCGTCATCTAGAAAATCCTTCACGAATTCCCGCAAATTGTTTGCGTCAACGAGAGAGGCGTCGACTGCCCGCCTCAAATGCTCAAACAGTAGAAAACCGATCGCTCCTGATCCGGCAATGCCAATCGAAAAATCATGTCCAACGAATATCTTTTGGCTTCCGTGCGATTCCGTATCCCGCGACGTTCCCTGACTGTCGGCAAAACAAATTGCGCAGTCAGCGCACGACAATGCGACATGACATGTCATCTAAGGTTGGCCCTGAACTATGCTGTTGCCTGCGGCTTAAATCGGGCAATCCATTCGGCGACGTTCTTTTCTTGAAACGGAAAATCCGTTTGCCATTTGATGGCTTTTGCCTGTTCAAAATGCTCGGATGCGTCTTCGTGTATTTTCTGCAAGAAAGCATTAAAGAATGCCGAGATGAGTAGCCCCGCAGGACACCCTCGCAAATCAATATCGAGGGCATCCCAGTTCAGCCTGTTGTCCGAGATTAAGGTTTCTGCAAGACGCTCACCTTCGTCTGGCGGAAATCCGCTTCCCACTCGATCTATCGCCCTGATATTATTTGACATGACATTCCCTCCGAATTCATTCATCTGACCTTCAAGCATAAAATAATGAGAGTTCCGTGCAAAGAGAGGCTCGCGCCTGGCGGCGTCTTTCTGTATTTCCGGGTTTTGTTCACATGAAAAAACCCGTTACGTGACAAAATCTGCATTCTTCCGCCATTGATCCCAACCGATTGAATCAGACTAACCAGACCAGACCCTTGGTTTTGGCGCACGCAACGAGACGTAACCCCAAGCTCACAGGCGAACGCGATAAGGTCACTGTCAGTTCCAAGCCGTCCCTGCCTCTGTGCTTCGTCTCGAATTACTGCTGGAATTGTTGCCCCATAGTCAATGGCGGCGAGTTGCACAACGCCGCTCTGTTTGTAGAAATGTCCTGAAACCCATATCTGTTCCGATCTTCCGTGCTGGAATGTGTTCGTGGCCACTTCTGCAATTTGCATTTCCCAGCACGCCACATCCTCTGGTGCAGCATCTGCGCCTTTTTTCACTATTTCTGCCCATTCGCCGATTTCCTGAACCATTTCATTCCGATTCTCGATCGAGCGTAGGAGGTATTTGCCATCTTGAGGTGACTCCACAGCTGGCGACGAATCCGTGGTTTTTACGTTGCCTTTCTTCGCAGCAGTTCTTTCCCAAAGATGCCGTTGATTTTCGATGATCGTGTCGAAAGAGTCGGACGGTTCGGAATGTGTCACATAGCCTAATCGACCGGCTGTTCTGAGTTGCTCTCCGGCATGTCTAAGCAATAACAGACCACCGGGATCACATTTCGCGCAGTTGTCCAGGTCAAGAATGACTTTCTCGGTCGTTTCGTCGGATATTGCCCTGCGGACCACACGCTGGAGGTTTTGATGCGTTAATATTGTTTCCGCAGGCGTCATTGTCACGAATGGAGTCGTGCACTTATATCTGATGGTGTCTGGAGCTTCTGGCGTCCGAACGATCTCCCAACGACTTTGCAACAGTCCAACCATGTTGGACATTCTGATGTTTCTCGCCGTTCCACGCAACCAAAACCTAGGCCGATTTCGGGAGTTTCAAACATCGGGGTCGCGTGAGTTTCCACGACGTTGACAAACCGGTGATCGGCGCCCGCGGAATCCAGTTGCGGACGAACAACGCTGGCAAAATCATCTTCACCCGAAAAAAAGAATGACTTCCCCCGGTTCACCCTGTGCCGCATCGGAAAGGCCACGCTGGCCCCGAGTCGATCGCGCAATCGCGTCCATCGCAAACATGCTCTTTCCGACACCCGGTTCCCCGATCAGCAATGTCAATTGCCCCTCGGGAATCACTCCCTTCCACACCCATTCCTGCGGCTTCGCAGGAATATTGCATAACGTTTCGAGCAGCATCCGACCCCTCCGATCATCGAGTCCCACACAGGTCAAAAAAATAATGCAGCGATTGCAACGGCGTCAAACATACTATATAATATTTTTAGTGTCAAGTGAAAAAATAATAAAATAGTTGTCGCTTTTTGGGGATCGCAGCCGATGAGTAAACGGAATCCGCCAGGGGCCCGCTTCTGGCACTCGTTGCGATGACGAGATAGTCTGCCTCACGTGGCGCTTCCCGCCAAAGCAAAGGACTTTGCGTCCGCATTTTATGTAGTCCAGCATGAAGCACGTCCCGAGCGCAAGCAGGACCATCCCGAATATGCTTCTGAATGGAATGTAATCCCCTGCGAGATGACGAGCCAGAAATGTCCAAACATTGTGGTTTGCTTGTTCGAGAGCCTGAAGGCAAGCTGGAGTGGCAATGATTTTGCCGGGTTTGAACGATGGCTTCATCACAGCGATCATTTTCTCTTCCCTTTTTGTGGTCGGTAAGCATTTGACCGTTAGGGTACAATGATGTCACTCAAGCCATTGCGACCGTCCGTTGAACCCAATTGACAGCTTTCCTTTTTGAATACGGTCGAGAATTTGCAATTCGTCGTTTTTTCACCACCGATAAATCCGTCTCTTGATCAACAGCGAGACGCCCTGCAAAAAGGGCTGGGACGAGCCGTGCAGTGGGCAATTGCGGGAGTTCTTGACCCAAACCCATTGTTCGATGCCTGTCTGCACGACCAGCGATTCGACCGTCAATGTGAAAGTAATCGAGGCGAATGGCTGTGGTGGATCGCTACGACTGCTGGATTGCTCCAGCACCTTCGTGACCCTGCAATTTCTGCGTTGCGAGTGGTCACTGATTCAGGTGATGCGGATCAATTGTGTGACCTCGCCTTTCATTTCGCTCATGATGGTGTCCTGTATCGTTCGAACTCTATCAAGGGCGGCTGCGGCTGATCATTTTCGCCGACATCAACGCAGAAGATCCGATGATCATCGATCTTGAAGGGGCGAGAGAAACTCACCGACAATCGGTGGCGTCGTCGTCTTGATTGTCTTTCGAGATCGACGACCTTGTTGCACTTTTTTTAATTGAACAATTCCAAATAGATTCCCCCCGTGGCCGTTCCCCATTAGCCCGTTGGCATCGACTACCTTGCCCACCTTTTTGTTATTCAACAACTTCTGGAAAAGCACGGCGTAGGCTGAACACT
>Ga0206876_1063_pt2 | contig 17425 bp, 10 predicted proteins | sample Alteio_BWOrgCont_10_FD_152619 | JGI IMG/M metagenome (GOLD analysis project Ga0206876, IMG submission 152619) | Enriched cells from forest soil in Barre Woods Harvard Forest LTER site, Petersham, Massachusetts, United States -... | ecosystem: Environmental > Terrestrial > Soil > Temperate forest >...
GTATGAGTGAGAGTTTATTCGGCTCAAATATGATGTTCAAATCGCCAACCATTTCATGGAGCGCAAACAAAAGCAATTTTGTTTTCAAAAGCGATAGTGTTCCTCAGGTAATTTTTACGAACATTAACCTGAAATGTTCAAACGAACGTAACGATACTGTTGTTGTATATGGTACTAACGGGGTTTTCTATCCATTAAAAGGAGTATGGGTTGGCAAGGGTGGTAAAGTAGATTGGGTACGTACGGGCCTTGACGCTAATACTGTATATGGTGAATTAAGTAACTATACCGTTGTATGCAAACAAGGTGGCTTTGTTGCTGATTCTGTTATTTTCTGGAACAAAAATTATTTCGATAAACCATTGCAGGGAAAAGTTATTGAAAGAGATGTTTCTGAAGCAAATGGAAAAGAAACCTATCCGCGTTTTGTATCGTACGGAAAACGTTTTGCAATACCTAACCTGACAGATGATGTAACGTATAATGGTGGTTTTTCCATGAGAGGAAGGCGTTTTGTAGGTTCAGGTACTCCACAGGAACCAGCACAGCTTATATTTAAACGTGCAGGCAAACCTTACCTTATTACATCTTCAACTGAATATGGTATAACCAAAGACCAGATAATGGCTGATGATGCCAGCATTGTAATACACATTAACGATACAGATTCCATCTACCACCCGGATGTGCAAGTGGTGTATAACATTGCAAAAAAGCATCTTTCACTCATTCGTTCTGACCAGGGCCTTTCTCAAACACCTTATTTCGATTCATACCATAAGGTAAATATGTTCTTTGAAGAGCTTTCATGGAATACTGACCAACCTAAAATGGAATTCCGTATGCTGGAAGGTGCATCGCAGAGTGTGGCCGATTTTGAATCAGCTGATTTTTTCAGGCCCGAACTGTTTGACAAATTCACAGCCAACGGGTCGAATAGTATTATGATGATTGCTCAATATTCTAAGGCTGCACAAGGTCACGACTTTCTGGTAAGTGATATAGCAAGCTATATGCATACTACCTCGGACGATATACGCCCAGTTATTATGAAACTAGCAACAGTGGGGTTATTGATGTATGATATACCTAGCGATATGGTGCATGTGCAGGACAGGTTGAACCGTTTTATCAGTGATAAGAACCAGAAAACCGACTACGACGTACTTGACTACCACTCTGAAAATCCGGGCAGAGGTGTGGATAATGGCATTATGGATCTGTTGACCAACGATATTACCCTGCAAGGTGTAAAGGTTATTATAGTAAGTGATTCCGAGAACGTATATATATACCCGAAAGATCAGCAGGTTGTTCTGCACCGTAACAGAAACTCTACGTTTGGTGGTAATGTGCATGCTGGTCGTTTCGATTTTTATGGCAAGCATTTTGAATTCAATTATAATGACTTCAAGATCAAAATGAATATGACGGACTCCATTCGTATTCAGGCAGAATCCTTTACGGCAAACTCGCAGGGTCAGAAAACACTTGTTCCGGTAAAGAGCGTAATTGAGCACGTAAGTGGTGAAATAGCGCTCGATCAGCCTTTCAATAAATCAGGTATAAAACCTTATCATCAATATCCTATACTTACCAGTGATACCAACTCATTCGTTTTCTATAACAAGAAAACAGTGCAAGGTGGTATATACAAAAAAGATAACTTTTACTTTAAGCTTGATCCCTTTATTATTGATAGCTTGAACAGGTTTACGAATGCCGGCTTACACTTTGCCGGAACTTTCGCATCTGCTGACATTGTACCTGAAATGCGCGAAACACTCAGGCTACAACCTGATTACTCACTGGGTTTTGTGCACGACGCACCTGAAGATGGACTTGCTCTGTATGGTGGTAAAGGCAAATTATTCAGTAAACTGAAACTGAGTAACCAGGGGTTAAAGGGTGATGGAACTATTAATTACGTTACTTCTGTTTCCAAGTCAAACGATTTTCGATTCTACCCTGATTCAATGAATGCAACAGCCAATAAGTACACCATTAACGAACAAAAATCGCCACCTGAGTTCCCTCCGATGAGTGCTGATACTGTATACGAACACTGGATGCCGAAGCTTGACCACATGTACGTTAATGACGTTAAGTATCCGTTCATATGTTATACTAACCAAAGTATATTCCATGGTAAGCTCGACATGACACCTGACCTGTTATCGGGTAATGGTGAAATAGATTTCCTGAAAGCAAGTATGACATCGAAACTTATGAAGTTTTACCAGCACAGGTTTACGGCAGATACAGCTGACTTTAGCCTTGAAGCTACAAACAATTCAGGTATAGCGTTTGCAACCAATAATATGAATTCAGAAATTGACTTTGAAAAAAAAATGGGAGAGTTTAAATCGAACGGAGGTGGTTCGGTAGTTAAGTTTGTTGAAAATGAATACATAGCATTTATGGACGAGTTCAAATGGTTCATGGACCAGGATGCCTTGGAACTAAGCTCTAGCAAAAAACAAACCGTTCAAGTACAAGGAAAAGAATTACAATTCTCAGGTGCCAAGTTCATTTCTGTTGACCCTAAGCAGGATTCCTTACAATTCATTGCTCCTTCTGCCCAATTCAGCTTAAAAGACTTATTAATTAGGGCACATAATGTTCCTTTTATCAATGTAGCCGATGCACAAATTACACCTGACAGTGGTAAGGTGCTTATACATGAAAAAGCTGTAATGGAGCCTTTGATACGGGCAGAAATACTTGCCAACACCGTTACCAAATACCATCATTTGTATAATGCCGACCTGAGTATTACATCACGCAAAGCATATAGTGGTTCAGGATACTATGATTATGTAGATGAAATAAAGAATAAGAAATCTATATACTTCAACAACATTCACGTTGATACAACTCACCAAACAGTTGCGAATACTACTATCAACGACTCAGCTCACTTTAACCTGAGCCCTAATTTCAGCTATAAGGGTAATGTAACTTTAAAGGCAACCAATCCATTCCTGTACTTTGATGGTGAAGCACGCATTATGCACCAGTGTAATGAACTGAAGATAGCCTATGTAAAGTTTGCTTCGCAGATCGATCCGAACAACGTAGAGATACCCATTGTAAGCCACCCGGTTAACGAAAGCAACATAGCACTGGCTGCGTCGCCGATTTTGGCAGTAACCGATTCAATGCATATGTATGGCGCATTCCTGTCGCCGATTGTAAATGGTAAAAAAGACAATGTAATACTTATTGATAGCGGTTACCTTGCATTTGATAAACCATCACAAGAGTACAGAATATCAAGTACTGAAAAGTTGATAGAGCAATCACTGCCTGGTAATTATGTAAGCCTTGATACCCGTCGTTGCATTGAAACAGCTGAAGGTGTGCTGAACCTTGGCCCTGATTATGGTAACGTAGATATGCAAACAGTTGGTACCATGACCGATTATTTAGTGCGTGATTCAGTAGAAGCTAAAATAATGGTGATGCTCAACTTCTTCTTTGATGATGGTGCATTGGATAAAATGGCAACAGACTTCACAAATATGGGCAGCCTGAAACCGATTGACGTTACCAATAAAGATGTGCAGAAGAACCTGCGCCAGTTGATGGGTAAAGATGTAGCTGATAAATTCATTACACAGTTAACACTTTACGGAACAGCCAAAAAAATACCTAAGGAAATACAATCTCAGTTATTCTTCAGCCAGCTGAACATGAAGTGGAACAACCAAACACGTTCATATGTTTCTGACGGAAAAATTGGCGTTGGAAGCGTTGGCAAGACATTTGTAAATAAACTTTGCGATGGCAAGATAGAATTCAAGAAGCACCGTGGTGCCGATGAAATAAACATGTATATAGAGCTTGACCCTCAGCATTGGTATTATTTCAACTATGTAAATGGGTTTATGCAGGTAATGTCGTCGAACAATGATTTCCTGACTGCAATTTCATCACTTAAACCAGATAAGAGAGAAACCAAGACCGATAAAGGTAAGTATACTTTCAACGTTTCTACCTCGAATAAGAAGACCATTTTCTTACGAAAATTCTCAACCGATAGTGGTGATAATGGCGGAGGCGGAGGGAATTAAGAGAACTGTTGACAATTCCCATAACCTGTATATTGATTTCCTGAGAGGAGTATCGATAATTCTTGTACTCGTTCTGCATTTTAATCTGGCTTACCATCTGCGCCATAGTTTCCTTGGCACTATATTGCCAAACGTAGTATTAGATGGCTTGTATAACGGTAACTACGGTGTAGTTATGTTCTTCGTTATTTCGGGCTTCCTTATTACTTCACGCTCGCTTGATCGATATGGTAGCTTGAGTAAAATAAATATCCGCAACTTTTATGTTATGCGCTTTGCCCGCATTTTTCCAAGTATGATATTGGTGCTTCTGCTTGTTGTTCTATTAGCGCAAACACCATTAACTATTTTTCAGAACAGCGCCAAGGCAAATGTGTCAATGTTCACCACAGTATTATCTGTTGTAACATGCTGGCATAATATACTTATGCAAAGTGCAGGCTACTTTAATTATTGTATCAACATTCTTTGGTCATTATCAGTAGAAGAGGTTTTCTATTTTGCATTTCCTTTGATATGTATCTTTTTTAAGAAAACACAATTCATTATCCCCATCTGGATTGCATTAATAATTTGGGCACCTATATACAGGCACTTACATGCCGATGATGAAATAATCTCACTCTACGGGTACTGGTCATGCTTCGATGGCATCGCATTAGGGTGCATTTCTGCTGTTTTAGTAAAACGTTTCCGGTTCCAGGGTACGCTTGCGAAGTTGGCTGCCTTACTTGCTGGTATGGTAATGGTGTTTGTCTATTTCTATGAGGGCATAAATGCTAATGTTGTTTTTGGAATATCAATTATGTCGATTTGTACTGCAGTATTGCTTATAGTTACCTACCATAAAAAGCCAATACGATTAGTTTCAAACAGACTGGCAGGCATTGTATGCTGGTTCGGCAGAAAGAGCTATGAGCTTTACTTATTTCACATAATTATACTTGCCTTAATGCGTTCATGGCTTAGTCGCGATCAATTACCGGATCATACAAAACTAGTATGGTTACTCGTTTTCTTTAGTGCATCTGCTTTAGTGGCTTATGTTATTTCCCGTTTCTATTCAGAGCCTTTGAATAAGAAGATCAGGAAATCACTTATCCTGAATAAATAAGAATCATCGTATACTAAGGCGGGAATTTTACCGTTATGTATCTATTCTTAACCGCTAAATCTATCACAATGCAAAAATTGATTCTACTATGTGTGTCATTTTTTATTGCCACTATACTCGATGCACAAACACCCACATTTCAAAAAACATATGGAGGATATACATGGGAATTAGGCCAAAGTGTATGCCAGCTTAACGACGGAGGATATATAACATCAGGCCGGACAAGCAGCTATGGGCATGGTGAAGAAGATGCGTATATGATAAGGGTTAATGCAGATGGAGATACACTCTGGACAGAAGAATTAGGCGGTCCGCTAAATGATTATGGTTATACCGTACGCATTGCTCCTGACGGAGGGTATTTAGTATCAGGGCATACAGAAAGTTTTGGTCATGGAGACTGTGATGGCTGGATGTTTAAATTAGATTCCACCGGCAAATTAATGTGGATGAATACCTACGGAACTGCTTTAAGTGAAGTAACGAGCTCTTTCAATTTCACTAATGATAATGGCTACATTTTAATTGGTTATCATGGCACGGAATCTGATTCTACGGGTTGGGTATATATGGTAAAGACGGATATAAATGGCGATACGCTTTGGACAAAACATTATGGTACTGCCGTTTCATCAATGGGCTATTACGTATGCCAAACTGCCGATAGCGGTTATGTATTTACCGGTTATAGTGCAGGGTATGCCTATAATAATATGGATATGATATTGGGAAGAACAGATAAGAATGGGAACTTGAGATGGCTAAAGACCTATGGTGGTGATAGCAATGATGAGGCTTATAGTATGGTTATTACCCCTGATGGTGGTTTTATTATTGCCGGCTATACCCACAGTTTTGGTGCAGGAGATGACGACGGGTATGTTATAAGAACAGATGCGGAAGGAAATACAGTCTGGGCAAAAACATACGGAGGCACAAAACAAGATAGGTTTAACCACATTGAACCCACAATAGATGGTGGCTACATTCTTAGTGGCCAAACCAAGAGTTACGGTGCAGGCGGGGCTGATGTATATGTAGTAAAAATTGATTCTGCCGGTAACCAGCAATGGATGCAAACCTATGGTGATCAATATGATCAGGTAAACGGTTCTATCAAGCAATGTGCCGATAGTGGGTACGTAATTATAGGCAGCAGCAGTAAAGCATCAGGAGATTATGATGAACTTCTTATAAAAACTGATAAAAACGGAGATATGGTTACCAGCATACCCGGCATTATTCAAAACAGTTATACCATTAAAGCTTATCCAAATCCGTTTACACAATCAACTTCATTTAATATTCCCGAAGGTTTGAAAATAAATAAGGTGTCACTTACCCTATATGATGTAACCGGTAAAAACATTTTTACACGTGAAAACATATCGAATGAAAATACTGTAACGATAGAAAAAGGGAACCTGTTACCGGGTACCTACTTTTATACTTTTAGTTGCGAGGGTAAAATATTCAGTAATGGGAAGATCTTATTGACTGATTAGCCTATTATTAGTGGTCAATACCAATAGATTTTCAATTTAAAGCAAGCACTCCCGACAAACTTGCTATTTTTGAGTAATTATTGGTAAATCATTATTTATGAGAATTGTAAAATTCCGTTACCTGGTTGCGCTATTCCTTTGCGCAATCCTCACAGACCTATCAGCACAAACCTATAATCCTTCACTCTTCAATTGTATGAAGTGGCGAATGATTGGCCCCTATCGTGGTGGCCGTACAGTAGGTGCTTGCGGTATTACCGACCAGCCAAATGTGTTTTACATTGGTGTGAATGATGGTGGCGTATGGAAAACAAATGATGCAGGCAGAACATGGAATCCGATATTCGACGATCAGCCAACCGGTTCAATAGGCGATGTGGCCGTTGCACCTTCAAACCCTAGTGTAATTTATGTGGGTAGTGGTGAGGGAATTCAACGCCCCGACCTTTCTGTTGGCGATGGCATGTATAAATCGACTGATGGAGGAAAAACATGGACACACCTTGGCCTAACAGATGGGCAGCAAATTGGCGGGCTTGCAGTTGATCCGAAAGATGAGAACAAAATTTTTGTTGCAGTACTTGGTCATCCGTATGGAGCGAATGCTGAACGGGGAGTTTACCGCACTACAGATGGAGGAAAGAATTGGGAAAAAGTTTTATATGTTGATGAAAATACTGGGGCTGTGCAGGTTACCATTGACCCTGCCAATACTAAAATAGTATATGCAGATATGTGGATGGCCCGAAATGCGCCATGGGAGAATGGGTATTTAGCGGGCCCTAACAGTGGTTTATACAAATCGGAAGATGGTGGTACCACATGGAAAAAGCTCACAGCGGGTTTACCAACCGGTGAAGAAGGGCTGGGAAGAATTGGTTTTGGTATTGCTCCAAGTAATCACAATCGACTATATGCAACTGTTTATTCAAAAGATAGTGGAGGAGTTTATCGGAGTGATGATGCAGGTACCACATGGAAAAAACTAAGTTCAGATATACGCTTATGGGACAGGGGTGATGACTTTGCTGAAATAAAAATTGACCCGAAAAATGCTGATATCGTATATGATGTAAATGTTGTGGTATGGAAATCGGTTGATGGTGGTAAAACATGGACCGGCTTTAAAGGTGCACCCGGTGGCGATGATTACCACAGGCTTTGGATCAATCCGAATAACTCAAACATAATGCTGCTTGCAGGTGACCAAGGTGCAGCGGTAACTGTAAATGGAGGCGAAACATGGAGCTCGTGGTATAACCAACCTACTGCACAGTTATATCATGTAAGTGCTGATAATGCATTCCCGTATAACTTATATAGCGGCCAGCAAGAAAGTGGTTCGGTTGGAATTGCATCGCGTGGAAATGACGGAGGTGTTACCATGCGCGACTGGCACCCGGTAGATGCAGAAGAATATGGCTATGTAGTTGCCGACCCGATGGATCCAAATATTATTTATGGTGGAAAAATTACTCGGTATGATAAACGCACAGGGCAAGTGCAGGACATTTCTCCTGACCCTACCAAGTCGAGCAAATACCGTTTTTTACGTACAGCTCCAATTGTGTTTTCACCTATAGATAACCGCACTCTGTATTTTGCAGGCAACGTAATTTTCAAAACACACGATGGTGGAAATTCATGGCAAACCATTAGCCCTGACCTTACCAGGAATAGTTACGATGTGCCTCCAAGTATGGGTGTATATGGTGCGGATTCATTGAAAACACAAGCAAGGCGAGGCGTTATTTACACACTTGCTCCCTCACCTGTAGATAGTAATACTATTTGGGCCGGTACCGATGATGGGTATATACAGGTAACCCGTGATGGTGGCAAAACGTGGAACAACGTAACCCCTGAAGGATTACCTTGCTGGAGTAAAATTTGCCTGATGGATGCAAGCCATACCGATTTGAATTGTGCATATGCAGCTGTAAACTCTTCTAAGCTCGATGATCTTCGCCCACATATTTACATGACTAATGATTGTGGCAAATCGTGGAAAGAGATTGTAAATGGATTACCTAATGATCCTATTAATGTTGTGAAAGAAGACCCAATAAAAAAAGGGCTTTTATTCGCCGGTTCTGAAAGAGCAGTATACGTATCGTTCGATAATGGCGGACATTGGCAGTCATTGCGAATGAATATGCCTGCTACATCTATACGCGACCTTATTATAAAAGACAATGACCTGTGTGTTGCAACACATGGTCGGTCGTTCTGGATATTGGATGATATTACTCCACTCAGGCAACTCACAGCCGAGGCCCTGCACCAAAATGTAATGCTTTACAGCCCTGAACCTGCTTACCGTGTACGGTGGGACATGTACCCTGATACACCAATGCCAGCCGATGAACCTGCAGGGCAAAATCCGCCTGATGGTGCAATTATTGATTATTACTTAGCATCAAATGCCAGTGGTGAAGTTACGCTAGATATTACTGATTCTGAGGGTAAAGTGGTAAGGCATTTCAGCAGTAAGGATACTATGTATAAAATACCCGATGTTAATATTCCGCTTTATTGGGTAAGGCCACAGCAAATACTTTCAGCTGATTCCGGCTCACACCGTTTTTTATGGGACCTTCGTTTTGCACCTCTCAATGTCCCTGCCGAGTATCCTATTTCCGCAGTAGTTGGTGAAACCGCCCCACAACCTTCTGCACCATGGGTAATGCCCGGCAAGTATACTGTAACCTTAACAACAGGTGGAAAAGCATACTCGCAAACGTTGACGGTTAAAATGGACCCGAGAGTAAAAACCTCTATAGACGGATTGCGTCATCAATTCAATCTGTCATCTATATGTTACATCGACAGAAGCAATACTATAATTGCATTAAAACAACTTACAGCCATTCAGAAACAGCTAAAGCCATTGATAGAAAAAACAACCGGCTCTGTGTTAGATACCTTAAAAGCATTTTCAGTAAGGTGTAATAAAGTTAATATGGCGAGCATTGATGGAAAACTAAGAGTATTATTCGATGGCATACAAAATGCAGATGTAGCGCCAGCAATACAGTATTCCGAGTCAGTTAAAATAACTCAGTTTGCTTATACAATTATGTGGGGCAGGTGGCTGGATGTAAAGAAGTCCCTGGTGATCATTAATGCTGAATTAATGGCTTCTCATATTCCGCCTATACAATATTGAGCATACATGAAAGCTAACATCGAAGAAACAGATCTTAAGCGGGTTGTTATAATAGGTGGAGGTTTTGGCGGATTAAAGCTTGCTAAATCGCTTTCAAAAAAAGATTTCCAGGTTGTATTGATTGATAGGAATAATTATCACCAGTTTCAACCTTTGTTTTACCAAGTAGCTACAGCAGGGCTTGAACCGAGTGCCATTGCATTTCCTTTTCGTAAAGCATTTCAGGGTGAAAAGCATATGCACATCCGCATTACCGAAGTAAATTCGGTAAACACAAAAGAAAATTATATTAATACAGGCATAGGAAGGATCAACTATGATTTTCTTGTGCTTGCAATAGGCGCTGACACTAACTTTTTCGGCAACCAGAAAATAATGGCGCATGCTATGCCCATGAAATCGGTTAGTGAGGCATTAGGCATACGGAATAAGATATTAGAGAACTACGAACTGGCAATTGGCACCGAAGATAAAGAAGAACAAAAGGCATTGATGAATATTGTGGTGGTTGGCGGAGGGCCAACCGGTGTTGAAGTTTCCGGCACTATGGCGGAAATGAAAAAACACATTCTGCCAAAAGATTATCCTGAACTTAATTTCGATTACATGCAGGTTTCACTTGTGGAATCATCTCCAAGGGTATTGAACAGCATGTCGGATATTGCATCGAAAAAAGCCACACAGTATTTGCAGAAATTGGGAGTGCACATCCGCACGGGCATAAGTGTAAAAGATTACGATGGCCGAACCGTAACATTGGCCGATGGCAGCATAATCAACTCACGCATGTTGGTATGGGCAGCCGGTGTAACAGGCAATAAGTTAGAAGGAATTCCTGCTGAAGCACTTGCACCTAAGAACAGAATAAAAGTAGATGCCTATAGTAAAGCGGAAGGCACCGATAACATTTATGCCATTGGTGATATTGCAATGATGGTGGAAGAAAAGTATCCTAATGGCCACCCACAGGTTGCACAACCGGCCATACAACAAGCTGAACTGCTTGCAAAAAATCTGTTAAACAAAATTCACAATAAACCACTTACACCTTTTCATTACAAAGATCTGGGCTCGATGGCAACTGTGGGAAAGAACCTTGCAGTAGTCGATCTGCCTAATTTCAAATTCCAGGGCTTCTTTGCATGGCTGGTATGGATGTTCATCCACCTTATGTCGATAGTAGGAATAAAGAACAGGCTAATGATATTTATAAACTGGGTATGGAACTACATTACCTACGATCAGTCGCTAAGGCTAATTATTCGCCCCAAGGATAGGAAAAATTAAGCATTCGCCAGAATCGGCGACGCATTTACCTCATCAGATTCAATAGAACCATCTTTCAAACGAACTATTCGGTGCGCGTAACGGGCAATATCTTCTTCGTGCGTTACAAGAATTATAGTATTTCCCTTTTTATGAATATCCTCGAACAATCCCATAATTTCCACGGATGTTTTAGAATCTAGGTTACCCGTTGGTTCATCGGCAAGTATTATGGCAGGGTTATTTACTAAAGCCCTGGCTACCGCCACACGTTGACGTTGCCCGCCTGATAATTCGTTTGGCTTGTGCGTCATACGACCCTTCAATCCCACTTGTTCAAGCACTTCTTCTGCGCGTATCTTTCGCGCAACCTTACCTGTACCTGCATATACCATCGGTAACATTACGTTATCTAATGCAGTTGAACGGGGCAACAAATTAAAAGTCTGAAATACAAAACCGATCTGCTTGTTACGAACTTCTGCAAGGTCGTTATCGAGCATTTTGTCCACTTCAATATTGTTCAGTATGTACTTTCCGCTTGTGGGTGTATCAAGGCAACCGAGCACATTCATTAATGTTGATTTACCTGAGCCCGATGGCCCCATCAGTGCAACGTATTCGTTCTTTTTAATGGTTAGGCTAACAGAACGGAGAGCATTAATGGTCTCTGTTCCCATTTTGTATACTTTACTTATCTGCTTTAGCTCAATTATGTTTTCCATAGCCTAATAATATGCGAATATACCAAAAATAGCCTCTTTGCTTCTAACATACACCTGAGCTTTATTTCTCAATTTTTAATCAATGATATGGGCGTTCCCCTTCGGGTCGGGCTATACGCTGCAAGTCCTCGCCTCCTATGGTCGGCTGTGGGCTTTACGCTGCTATCCCTAACGCGAAATACATGAGCTAGGCAAAAGGTGGGCGCGGGTTAGCTGCAAATTATGCGAGTATAGAAAAGACAGGCAAGCAGGGCTCAAAAGCCGCCCCGCATGAAAACCCAAGAAATTAAAAAGAACTAAAACTTCAACGTAAAATGCTGCTTTACCTGGCCCTTACGAAAGAACACCAAGCCACAAGAAAATAAATCGATGGTAACGGTAGCGGAAGGCTCCCTAATAATTTCCTGCCAGGCCTCATACATTTCAGCCGACCAGCGAATATCATCGAACACAAACACAGCTTTATCAGAAGCCAGTGACAGACACTGCCTGAAATAACTGATAGTAGGCTCTTTACGGTGATTGCCATCGAAGAACACATAATCTAATGAGCTGATATTTTTCAAAACATCAGGCAAGGTTTCATCGAAATTACCCGTTACCTGTTTAATATGGTTTGCATGCAGTAACCTGAAATTATCCGTTGCTATCTCAGCTGTTTTAGGGCTTCCTTCCATGGTTACCATATGTGCATCGGGGCAAGCCCTAGCCTGATACAAGGTGCTAATGCCTAGTGAGGTACCTATTTCAAGCATTATGCTTGGCTGAATAAAATTCACAAGTCGGAATAACATCCTACCCTCTTTTGCAGGTATAGCCGAACGGGCAGCAATATCCTTCACCCTGCGTTTAACATTGCGCTTTGCACCTGCTCCATAATCATTAACTTCAATAGTTTCGTCAGAATGCAGTAGCTTTCTCCGCAAATGATCAATAGGCGCAAAATCGTAGAACTCTCTGTCACCCTGAATTACCTTTTGATAGAACTCATATACAAAGGCGGAATGAGTACCATGCAGGTTTTTGGCCTTAAGCTTGTATTGAAGATATTGAAAGAGGAGAAATATTTTTTTCACGACACGAAAATACAAATCTGCTGCGATAAAATTTCCTACTTTTGAGCAGCTTTTAGTTTTATAGTTTTTTATATAAAATATGGGAAATTACGCAATAGCGATACATGGCGGTGCAGGTAGCCTGATGACAGGAACCGTGTCGCCCGAAAAAGAAAAAGCATACCACGAAAAACTTACGGAAGCATTGGAATTAGGATACAGTATCCTGAGTAAAGATGGCTCTGCCGTTGATGCGGTGGAGGCAGCTGTGCGTGTACTTGAGGACAGCCCTTTGTTTAATGCCGGAAAAGGTTCGGTGTTCAACAACGATGGTGTAAATGAAATGGATGCCGCCATTATGAACGGCAAAACATTGAAGGCCGGTGCAATTGCAGAAGTACATACTATACGTAATCCTATATCGTGCGCACGTGCAGTAATGGAAAAAACAAAGCATGTGTTGCTTGCCAGCAATGGCGCAGAGAAATTTGCAAAAGAAAGTGGCCTTGAAATAGTGGACTCTTCGTACTTTTATGATGAAGAGCGCCATGCACAATGGGTGGCAACAAAAAATAACGATGTAGATTATTCATGGTCGGGTGATGGAATGCCAGCAGGGACAAAGAAATTTGGTACCGTTGGTGCAGTAGCGGTAGATAAAGAGGGAAATATTGCAGCAGCTACATCAACCGGCGGCGTGAACAATAAAAAATTTGGCCGTGTGGGCGATTCACCTATTATTGGTGCAGGTACTTATGCTAATAATAAAACCTGTGCTGTTTCATGCACTGGTGAAGGTGAATACTTTATTCGCAATGTGGTGGCTTACGATATATCTGCACTTATGGAATACAGGGGCATGACATTGGCGCAGGCCACTGCCGAGGCAATGAAAAAAGTTGCGCTGTTAGGTGGTGAAGGCGGACTTGTTTCGATAGATGCACAAGGAAATATATCTGCTCCGTTCAATACTTCATCTATGTTCAGGGGCTGGATAAATGCCGCCGGAGAGAAGTTTACCGGCATATTCCGTTAAGATACAATATGAATACATACGGCGAAGTTATTGACTACCTGTATGCACGCTTACCTGTTTTTCAGCGCATTGGCCCTGCTGCCTATAAAGCCAGTTTAGACAATATCATTGCACTTTGTAATGCACTTGATAACCCTCAACAGAAATTCAAATCAATACATATTGCGGGTACAAATGGTAAAGGTTCTACCTCGCACTATTTAGCATCGGTACTACAAAGCGCAGGTTATAAAAATGTGGGTTTACATACATCTCCGCATCTTAAAGATTTCCGGGAACGAATTAAGACAAACGGCATCCCTATGTCTGAGCAGGATGTGATAGATTTTGTAAATGAACACAAAGCTATTACAGAACAAATAGATTGTTCTTTTTTTGAATTGAGCGTAGCCATGACCTTTTGGTATTTTGCAAAGCAACATTGCGAAATTGCAGTAATTGAAACAGGCCTGGGTGGACGCTTAGATTCAACGAATATTGTTTCACCGATTGTATCTGTAATAACCAACATAAGTTTCGACCATATGGCTTTATTAGGAAATACGCTTCCCTTAATAGCCGCCGAAAAAGCAGGTATTATTAAACCCAATACGCCTGTTGTTATTGGTGAAACACAAACAGAAACAGAACCTGTATTTGAAAATAAAGCAAAAGAGAACCACTCCCCTATTTATTTTGCCGATTCAATTTACAAAGCAATAAATCCGAAACAAACCGAGGAGAATGGAAAGCTATATCTCAGTATTGATATCCTGAAAAATGGCAAACAACATTTACAAAATTTAAGATCGGAACTTAACGGATATTACCAGCAAAAGAACATCTGCACCCTACTCGCAACAGTTGATGTGCTGAATGAATCAGGCTATAAAATAACTGAGGACAATTCCAGAGATGGAATTGCCAAAGTAGTTTCACAAACAGGTTTATTAGGCAGATGGCAAACGCTTTCTCAAAACCCATTAACTATAGCAGATACCGGACACAATACTGCAGGCATTAAAGAGGTAATGGCGCAAATACAAACTACGCCGCACAAGCATTTGCATTTTGTATTTGGTATGGTAAACGATAAAGAACCTGATTCTGTGTTGAAGCTTTTACCCATAGATGCTACATACTACTTCTGCAAGGCAAATATTCCAAGGGCATTAAATGAAAAAGAGCTGGCAGGCATTGCGGCGAAGTATAACCTCAAAGGAGAATGTTTTTCTACCGTAAAAGAAGCATTGAATGCAGCGCGCAAAAATGCAGCTAAAGATGACCTTGTATTTGTAGGTGGAAGTACTTTTATAGTTGCCGACGCGCTTTAGTTCAGCTTAGTATCGTCTATAGCGTGTATCCACTTACTTGCCTCAGCCGTTATATTTTCCAGGCAGCCTTCTTCAAACGGCGATTTCAGTTTGGCCACTTTAACCAATTCCAAAAACGATTGGCTTCCACCGGCGTTGCAAAGTGTTTGATAATCTTCCAACGCTGATTTTCTATCGTCATTAGCACGTTTCCAGAACTGCAGTGCACAAACCTGTGCAAGTGTATAATCTATATAATAGAATGGGCTTTGGTATATGTGTCCCTGTTGTTGCCAGAATCCACCTTCTTGTAAAAACTTATTATCGTCGTAATCACGGTGTGGCAAATATTTCTTTTCAATAGTTCTCCATTGTGCTTTTCTTTCAGCAGGTGTTGCATCAGGATTATCATATACCCAGTGCTGAAACTCATCAACCGTTACACCATATGGCAAAAACTGCAATGCACCGCACAAATGTTCAAACAAAAATTTATCTGTGCCCTCCTCAAAGAATAATTTCATCCATGGCCAGGTCAAAAACTCCATACTCATAGAATGTATTTCGCAAGCTTCGTAGGTAGGGAAATAATATTCAGGCACATTATAATTGCGGCTTGAATACCCCTGGAAGGCATGGCCTACTTCATGTGTTAGCACCACCACATCATGCATGGTGCCGTTAAAGTTGGCAAAAATGAATGGGCTTTTATAATCATTTAAAAAAGTGCAATAACCACCTGCTGCCTTATTTTTACGCGACATCAGATCCATCAACTCATTGTTCATCATATAATCGAAGAACTCTGATGTTTTTGGTGAAAGCTCATTATACATTTGCTTTGCCTTACCAACAATCCACTTTTCATCTCCTTTTGGTTTTGCGTTCCCACCCTTAAATAAAAGCGACTCATCGTAATATTTCAAACTATCCAAACCAAGACGCTTAGCTTGTTTCTTTCTTAATTCAGTTACCAGCGGCACTACATATTGGCGGATCTGTTCGCGATAGCCCTTCACCATACTTGCATTGTAATCGCCACGCATAAGGCGCATATAAGCAAGTTCAGTAAATGTGTTGAAGCCCAGATTACGTGCAACCGCCGTGCGCTGCTTAACTAACTCATCATATATGCGATCGAGCTCAGGAGATTTCTCCGTAAAGAATTTGTACTTGGCAATGTTTGAGTTCTTTCTTGTATCTCTGTCTGATGAAGTAAGGTACGGTGAAAGTTCTGATAAGCTCAACTCCTTTCCATCAAATTGAATATGTGCCGATGCAATAAGCTTAGTGTATTCACTACTGAGTTTATTTTCCTGAACCAGGTCAGCTTCTACCTCAGGTGAAAAGGTTTTCAATTTCATTTCAGCAATACTGAACAATTGCCTGCCGAACTTTTTCTGCAACTCTGCCTTATATTTCGATCCTGTCAATGCTTTGTAGAATTCAGTTACCAGCCCTGTGTAAGCAGGCTCATTAGCGTCAAAAAAATCCTGCTCTTCCTGGTATTGAGCATTCGAAGTATCTTGGGTATACCGAATACTGGCAAACGAATACATCGTTTCGAAATGGTTGCGCAATTTATTTATCTCATCAATAATCTGCTGTTGCTTTGCAAGGTCAGCTGAGTTGAAATCGGTAATAAGTGAGCGAAAACCTGCCGATAGCGCACTAATATCAGGGCGCTTGTATGGAATGTCTGTGAAACGCATAGTGTATGTTTTAAAAGTCGTGGCCGATACGGTATATCAATCCTACCCCAAAAGATGCTGAAATGGAATTGGTAGCTTGATGTTCAGGGTAGAAGGAATTATTACCCGAATAAAGATTACTATTGCTGAGATCTTGTCCAAGCCCATCAACGCCCTTCATATCTGTAAAATTATAAGCAAAGCGCAGGTTTATATTAAAAAAGAAAGAATGTGATATGCGGATATTATTACCAAATGAAAGCACAGCTGAAAAGAGATTGCTTGCATAGGTCTTGGTAACATCATTGCTCACTGATTGTTGCGGCCCACCTTTATATGTAGCAGAGTAATTTGCATTTGAAACCAGGTCAATTTGGGGGCCCAAACCAAAATAGGCACCGTTACCAGCCATAAAGCGGAATATCACCGGAATTTGTATAGTATTAACGGTAGTAGTTGCTTTTGAACTTTCGCCAGCATCGTATATTTCTCC
>Ga0206876_1141_pt2 | contig 17236 bp, 12 predicted proteins | sample Alteio_BWOrgCont_10_FD_152619 | JGI IMG/M metagenome (GOLD analysis project Ga0206876, IMG submission 152619) | Enriched cells from forest soil in Barre Woods Harvard Forest LTER site, Petersham, Massachusetts, United States -... | ecosystem: Environmental > Terrestrial > Soil > Temperate forest >...
ATCGGGCAGCGTGGTCCGCCCAAGAATTCGACCGTCCGACAAATCAATCATTGCGATCTCGCCGTTCGAGAGCGGCAGAAGATACTTCGATTCGATGCGAATTCCGCGTCCGCTTGGTTCCGGAATCTCGTGGGTCCACACGTCGTCGCCTGTGTCCAGCGATTTGGCGGCAATCTGGTTTCGTCCAACAACAATCACCGAGTTTGCAGCGATGCACGCCACGTACGACCTCTGCTGCCGCTGCCGTTTCCAGATCAACGTTCCGTCAACCAGATTCAGACAATGGAGTTCCGCGGAATCGGCGGGGGTCAGCACGACCCGCCCGTCAGCAAGCAAGGGGCCACCGTCGAACCAGCGCGATTCGAAATCATCCATCGAGGAGGGAGGTGCAAATCCGAATCCATCCTGAGGATTGTAGATCCGCTGGATCTCATACGAATAACCCCACTGCAACTGGCGATTCATCAGGTCGTAAGCGACGATCGAACCTGTCGCCGTGGGACAGATGATGATGCCGTCGGCGATTGCCGGAATGACTCCCGTTTGTCGACGGGGCGACGAAATCGTGTTGTAGGTGTTCAGGGCGATCAGTGACTGCGACCAATCGATGCGGACGGAATGGCCCTCTGTCACCAGCGCCAGCAGATGCAGTTCGTCCTTCATCTCGGCCAGACAATACAGCCGACCGCCAAACGGCAGCGGCGGTCCAAGAAAAAAACCGCCTGAAAGTTCTGCGGGTGGAGTTCCCCGCAATCCACCCGCTTCCCAGATCAGACGACCGCTTTCGAGTTCGTAAGCGACTAGCTTGTTTGTCGGTTCGAAGACTTGTCCTGCCACGCGACCGGCACGTGGCCGCGCTTGCCGGAACTGTGAACTGGAATCCAATTCTTCAATGGCATAAACGTACTTTCCATCACTGGTCAGCGAGCCTGAAAGTTGATCGCGAAAAATCCGGTAACGAAGATGCGAAGCAATCGGTGTGGGCGATCCGGTCGAACCGACTTCGGATTCAGCGGGAAGAGATTGCGACAACCAGCTCAGCATTCCATCCGTCAATGCTGAACGCCATAGCAGCTCACCCGTTTGCAAACTGACCGCGGTGACGTCATTCAAAGTCCGGTAGACGACAACATCTTTCTCGATGATGGGTGATGCAATTGGAAATAGCGCTCGATTCTGGCCGTGAATCGTACCGGCGATCTGATGCACCAGTTGTTCGAACAGATCTTTCAGTCGGGTATTGGTCTGATCATCGACGTTCAGGTGAATGTACTTGAATGGAGAAATGGACCAGGCTTCACCACCCACCGGACAGGTGGACGTGGCCGATTCATTGCCACTCGGTCCGCCGCGCGGCAGGCCCCAATCAGCGATCGTTCGTATCGGCGGCTTTAGCGGCGGACCAAAGTTTGCGGCCAGCCAAGCGGCAGCATCACCATTGTTTTGCAGTGGCGGAAGCCGTCGTCCACCGAGTTGCCAATCTTCAGGCGTATCGAGTCTTGTCAGCGCGGTCAGGGCGGCGACACTTCGTTTGGTGTTTCCGGCCAGATTCCACGCATACGCCGATCGCAGCAACATTGGTCCCTTGGATTCGTTCTGGACGCGCGGATGCATCGTCATCGCTTCACAGAGAAATGCGGCTTCCTGGATCTGGTCGTGATCAAATGCCGATGCAGCGAGAATCTGCATCGCATCGAGACCGGCCAACGTCATCTGATAGCGACGGACGACATCGGCCAGTATCTCAAGATTGTTCTTGAGCACCGCTTCGTTTAGCAGCGAACGTGCGTTGATGCCGAAATGTAATTCGTACGCTGCGCGGCCCTCGGCCGGCATTTCTGCCAGAAGCCGATGGGTTTGGGCCTTCACTCCCGAATTGGGGTTGTGTTTGAAATCTTTGTACAGGAAGAAGTCTTCGGGATAGTCGAGGATCGATTGCAATCGTGTGACCGCGGGAACGAATTCCCGCTGTTTGATCAACTGCTGGGCTTCGTCCATGGCCAACTGCATGCCACGATCGATTTTGGAGACCACCTGACTTGAATCGGCGGGATCGCGGAATTCGCGGCTGCGGCGAAACTGTGCGTTCCCCTCCGAAAAGGGCCAGGCGATAGCCCCCGTTAAGACTCCGATCACGACCACGCATCGCATTTGCGTTCTCCTGGATGATCCATCAACCACCGACAATGATACTCGATCTGGCGACCGATTGCTGCGGTGAATTGACGTGATACCATTCTCACTGGAGTTACATCCGATAACGATGGATTTGATCGGTCGGGGGATTGTCTTTCTTCGGAAACCGAAGTGAATCGTTGTCACATTCAGAAGAATCCGCCTGTTTTCACGACCGGACGTACCGAGGTTTCAATGCTGGCTTATTTGCAATTGCTTCGACTTCCCACTGTCTTCACCGCGATGGCCGACATTTTGTTGGGCTTTGTGCTGACGCATCGGTATTTGTATGGCCCCCTGTTGCCTGGCGCGGGACAACTCGAACCGCAAGTCGGATGGCACGAGCCGAGGCAATTTGTGGGGCTGCTGGTTTCATCGTGCTGCCTGTATCTTTCAGGAATGGTGTTCAACGATCTCTTTGATCGGAAACAGGATGCGGCAGAGCGGCCCGGCCGGCCGATTCCTTCGGGGCGTGTTTCCATCAAAGCCGCAATTTGTCTGGGTGCGACGTTGATGCTGATTGGATTCGCGTCCGCCGCAATGATCAGCTGGGTCAGTCTGGAAGTCTCACTGCTGCTGGGTGTCTTGATCTTAGGCTATGACGGAATTCTCAAACAAACTTTGCTTGGCCCATTGGCGATGGGTGGTTGCCGGTTTTTGAATGTGCTGTTGGGAGCCAGCGTTCAGCCCAATCTCGTCCCAGCGTTATTCGCGCAACCTCAACTCGCGGCGGCGATCGGTCTGGGAGTTTATATCGTCGGTGTCACCTTGTTCGCGCGGACGGAAGCCCGCACGAGCAGTCCGCTCAGGTTGCGATTCGCTCAAGTCGTCATCAATACCGGATTCGCGATCCTGATCACGCTGGTTCTGATGTTTCCGATCAATTCTCCGAAAGAGGTTCCACTCGTGATGTTTCTGGTCATCGCGTTCACGGTGAATCGACGAGCGAGCGAAGCGGTCTATGATCCCTCGCCCGTTAAAGTGCAAGGAGGAATCAAGATGATGCTGTTGTCGCTGGTGATGATGGATGCAACGTTGATCTACTGGTCTGTCAACACGCCCGAAGGAGCAGGTTTTGCGGTGATTCATGCAATGGCCGCGGCGTTATTGGTCGCGCCGGCAATGCTGCTATCGCGGTACATTCCGATGACCTGATGACGATTCTGGCGAGCGGGGGATGTGAATCCCCTGATTCTGATATTGATTTGATTTTCTCGTTCCCAAGCAGAGCGTGGGAACGAGAATCGAAAACAATTCAAATCAAGAAAGAATCAGGGGATTGACATCCCCCGCTCGCCTTACTCTGGCGATGTCGCTTCGATTGACTGCAGTTTCCAGCTCAATTTTTCCTGGGCGTGCTTCAGCGAATTCGCGAACAAGACACAGAAGATGCCCAGGCAGGCTCCCAGAACCATTGCCGACTGCCAGCGTCGCTTCGACCACTGCCTGATATCCGGAGAAAACGCCAGCAATGCCAACAGGCACGAGATCGTCACGATCGCGTCAAAACTTGCTCGCTGCCAGTAAGGTCCGCCCAGATGCAGCCACATTCCGAATTCGTCAAAGGTCAGCGCCAGACCGATCGCATAAATCACCGTACAAAGATCGTGTGACCATCCTGAAGGCCGCATGACAAGGATGTAGCCTCCGACGCCGGAAAGCAAAAAAATACCATAATTCAAATGATGGACGTGAGTACCTTTGACGTGCATATACATGTCGGGCATCATGCGGTCCATGATCAGAAATACGACCACCCGGGCCGCGATGAACGTCAGTAAGAAGACATAAAGAATCAAACGCAACGTACGTCGCTGTTCCAAACGATGTTCCTTCGAAGTCCGAAAATGAAGAGAAATTCCCTACCAGCCGCTGTCGCGAACCGCGATCATAGTCGGGTCGTCAGGTTCTCCAAAAGGTAACGCCGTGAATGATTTTCGCGGCGAGATGCGATTGACCGCAAACAGGCTTAGGTTGACGCGGTTGAAACAAATGGCCATGAGCAGGACAAACGCATGGACGACGCATCATCCGATTCGGAACGAATCAGTTTCTTGAAGCTGGCGTTTCTGTTCCAGGGAAGCTTGCTCTTGGTGGCAATGGCCGGGGGCTGGCTCGTGGGACAGCCTGATTGGACAAAGTATCGATTGTCCATCGATGGGATCGGCTGGGGCGTCATTGCAACCATCCCGATGCTTGTGTTTCTCGCACTGGTCTATCAAAGCCGGATGAAACGCCTGATTGAGATTCGCGAGTTATTGCAAGAGGTGCTCGGACGACCGCTCGCCGCATGCGGCTGGTTTGATCTTTGTGCACTGGCTTTGCTGGCGGGGGTTTCCGAGGAATATTTGTTTCGCGGAGTCCTTGAGCCTTGGCTTTGCGGCTGGGGTCCCGTGGTCGGCCTGATCGCCTGCAATATCCTCTTCGGGCTATGTCATGCCGTGACACCGTTGTATGCGGTGCTGGCGGGACTGGTCGGAGTCTACCTGAGTTTGACGCTGCGGCTGACGAACGAACCTAACTTAATCGTGCCGATTTCTTGTCATGCGCTTTACGATCTAGTCGCATTCACGGTCGTCCGAAAATCGTTCCGTGAGAGCGGCGGCGATGAAAAACAGTCGTCCAGCAGCACGGACATTCCTGTCTGCGAGTCGTGATCCCCGGCTTGGTTGTGGCAGTCCGCTAGTGCGGGTCGCACCGACGTGTCGCGTTGAAACATGGGTTAGACGCTATGGATTTAGGCTCGCGGGACGCCACACTTTTCTTGGAAGCGCTCTAAATCCGCTTTGGCCCCTTCAACATCATGATATAGCCCATGATCCCGACGAGTGATAAGAGCGTGACATATCCCACCGGGCCGATGTTGTTCCACCAGTTGATGGCGTACCTCTGATAGAAATACATATACTCGTAGAAGGTTTCGACCATGGACCGATCCTCGCGACGTCATTGGGGATTTGTGCTCGTTCAGCAATCAGGCTTGCGTTCCAAGTACGTGAATCCGAACCCTCGCCACCGACATTGCTATTCAAGGCATATTGAGATCTAGCTCAGTTTCTTCCAGGCGAATGAAAAAACGCCGTCCCAGCGATTTTTTGCGGAGAATTTCTGCAGAAGAATCCACCCGAAGGAACCGTTGTCAGCGACGGGTGGCACTGGCGGTGCTTTGACCGCCAGTGTCTTTTCTTTTGGGAAGCGAGAACACTGGCAGACGAAGACGCCGCCAGTGGCACCCGAACCCCCATGATTTCTCGTAAAACACAGTACGAAAATCGTTACCCGCGTTGAGCGGCTCTAATCAGGATCTGACATCTCGTGAATCAGGGCAGCGTGGCATTCGTTTGACGCATCCTGTTTCCGACTTGATCGAGCAGCGCCAGTTTCCCGCCATAGGTTTCTCTCAGATTTTCAGTAGTAAATGCCCGTTCGACGGGGCCGCTGGCAACCAGCCGCATATTCAGCAGCAGAACTTCGTCGAAATACTCAGCCACCGTTTGCAAATCGTGATGGACGACCAGAGCCGTTTTTCCCTGGGAACGGAGTTCGCGCAGCAGTTCGACAATCGCGCGTTCGGTGGCGGCGTCGACGCCTGCAAACGGTTCGTCCATCAAGTAGAGATCGGCGCTTTGAACAAGAGCCCGCGCCAGAAACACACGCTGCTGCTGGCCGCCGGAAAGTTCGCTGATCTGTCGATTGGCAAATTCTCCCAGGCCAACTCGCTCCAAAGCCGCGAGCGCCTGTTGACGAAATGGTTTGGTGACTGGTCGAAACCAGCCGATTTTCCGATACAGTCCCATCGCCACGACATCGAGGGCGTTGACCGGAAAATCCCAATCGACACTGGTTCGCTGGGGCACATATCCAATCCGGTGGCGTTGCTTTTGATACGTTTCGCCAAAGAAGCGAACTTCACCATCGGTTAACGGCACCAGGTCCAATGCCGCCTTGATCAGCGTACTTTTCCCGGCGCCGTTCGGGCCGACGATCGCGACCAGTTTTCCTGCCGGGGCATTGTAATCAATGTCCCAAAGCACCCGCCGACCTTGATAGGCGACAGTCACATCGTGAATCGACAGTGGTGATGACGCAGGGTGATTGGCTGACATTACTGCTCGGATGAATGCTCATGTAAGCTTAACCGACCACGAAAGCCTTTTTCCGGCGCAGTGCCACCCAATGCTCGCGCAATCTGCGTCGCGTTGTGATCGATCATTCCCATGTAGGTTCCTTCGTACGTTCCTTCCGTCCCCATCGCGTCCGAGAACAGTTGTCCGCCAATTTGAACCGTCACATTGTGAGATTTCGCACCTTCAATGACGGCGTGAATGTTTTTTTCATTCACGCTGCTTTCGACGAAGATTGCGGGGATCTTGCTTTCAACCAGAAAGTCAACGAGTTGATTGACGTCACGGACACCGGCTTCGGATTCGGTCGTCACACCCTGCACCGAGCGAACTTCAATTCCATACGCGCGGCCAAAATAGCCGAACGCATCATGAGCCGTGACAAGCACCCGGTGCGACTGTGGAATCGAATCGATGACCTTGCGGACATATTGTTCCAGTTCCATCAGTTCTGCCTGGTAGGCGTTCGCGTTCTGACGATATTCTTCCGCATGATCGGGGTCGACCGAGGACAGTGTCTCGACAACTTGCTCGGTGCAGCGGCTCCACGCCGCGACATCCATCCAGACGTGGGGGTCGTAATGACCTTCAAACTCTGGTGGTGAACGCAGGAATTCCTTCTCCAGAGTCTCTAACCGGTTCGTCACGGCAATGGCGGGTCGATTTGGTTTGTTCGCATGTTTCAGTTCGTCCTGCATGCGGCCTTCGAGCATCAGTCCCGAATAGAAGATGACATCCGCTTCATTCAATTTCTTGACGTGTTGACGCTGCGCTTTGAATAGATGAGGGTCGACACCTGAACCCATCAGCGCGGTAACTTCCCCATGCTTGCCCACAACGTGCCGCACGATGTCCGCGACCATTCCCGTGGTCGCGACAATCCGTAACGGTTTCTGCGAAAAACCAGCGTTGGTACTTTCTCGAATCCCAGCGGAACTACTTCCCCAACAACCGCTCACTCCAAACAGGGCAAGAGTCACGCTGAAAACGTTAAGGATTCGAGTGTATTTTATGGATTGCATGTGAGTGGGACGAGCTCGCGGTAAACAGGAGGGCGGAGGATGAGTAGCATGGAAAACAATATTTTGAGTACTCAAAATATCCGATAAGTGAACACAAGTCAATATCGGTTTCTTGCCTGGCGGATTCGTTTGGAAGACAACATCCTGATGGAATTTACGATCCGCGCTTATCAATCGAGTGATCTGGCCGCCGTCAGCCGAGTTTGTCTAGGCACGGGCGACAATGGGCGCGATGCGACTTCGCTCTACAAAGATCCGGATTTGCTGGGTTCGTATTTCACATCGCCGTATGTCGTGTTTGAACCTGACTTGGGCTTTGTCCTGGTCCATGACGCCGTGCCGTGTGGATACGTGTTGGGAACGCGCGACACTGTGACCTTTTGTGAACGATGCGAACGTGAATGGTTTCCAGCACTCCGGGCTCATTATCCGCTACCAGACGTTTCGGATATGAGTCCTGATGCAGCGATGATCCGAATGATCCACGCCGGTCGCGAAAAGTCCGAGGTCGCGACGAGATATCCAGCGCATTTACATCTCGATCTATTGCCGATTGCGCAAGGACAAGGTTGGGGACCGAAAATGATGCGGGTGTTCATTGACCGGTTGCAGTCGCTGCAGATTCCGGGAGTGCACCTGAGCGTTGGGAAGGCCAACCACCGGGCCATCGGTTTCTATCAAAAGATGGGATTCCAGCGGATTGACGAAGAACACCAGTCGCTCATCATGGGACGCCTTTTGTAGTCCTCTACTACCGCATCGATCTCTGCAGCGCCAGCGGTTGTTCGTGCAACGGTGGCAACTTTGTCGTATCCGATGGAACTGCCACAAAAGCCTCGGGAATTGGTGGATTTGAATCCGTTTCCGGCAGTGGTGAATTCAGCACTGCCACGAGATGTTCTTTTGGGCCGGGAATGCGCATCGCAGCTTCCAGAATCTGAGCGGACCGAGCGTCGTTCTTGTAATGCAAGACAACTCCCAGCAGGAATAATCGATCTTGATTGCGAAGGTCGTCTTTCGCCCAACTGACCACACCCTCGGTGATCTCAGTATTGATCGCTGGATTCAGCGGGCCGAAGATCGAATCCAAGGTGTCTCCTGTTTTGCCGATCGAAGGATCGATCGCAAACGCTTGTTTAAATGCCTGGGCCGATTCCGGATAGCGCTTTAACGCAAGACAGGTGAACCCCAATCGTAACTGTGCGCTGGCACGATCACCCGCAATCATGACAGCATTGTGGTAGTTGACATAAGCCTGCACCCACTGTTGTTGCTTAAAGTTCTCGTCTCCGAAGGCTTCCATCTCAGTGCTCTTCACGATTGCCAGCGGAGTCGACGTGGAAATCGGTGGCGTGATCGGCTGTGCAACCGCACTGGGCGCAGGTGGTGCGACCTTTGTTGCGGTCGTGGAAAGAACAGGAGCCGTGGGCGTCGTTGAAGTGGTAATGGCTCCGGGTGCGATCGGATTGGTACCGGCGATTTGTGAAATCGGCTGTCCGTCTCCCTGCGGTGTGATCGTCGGCGACTGGGAAGTGGAAGCGAGGCCATAATTCAAGCCGGGACCGGGCAACAATGTTCCATAGGCGAAGGGATTCACGTACACACCAGCTCCCAGGGGTGCCGGAATGGGGCGTCCGTAAAAGGATGAAATTCCTTCACGTCCCTTTGAGGGCAGTGAGCCACCCAGCGAGAGTCCTGGTCCGGCCCATGCCCAGTAGAATCGTGGGTAATAGAGTTGATATTGATATTCGACATTCGGCGGAGCTGCCGACAAAACCTTGACTTGAGCCTGAACGCGATTCGGACTCGCGATGACCAGTCCGAGTCCCGCAACTGCACAGCAGAGAGCTTTTCGAAGAAACATGTTGACCTCGCATTTCTGGCTTCAATTGAACCATCATGATTGTTCGGGTGCGCCCCCAGCGCGGTCAACAAGCGACTGATGCGATCGCAAAGAAAGTCATGGGGAATTCTCAGATCGAAACGCGAAATAGCGACGGTAGCGAACGCGCGCCGATGTTGACGTTTGGCATCATGATAGGATTCTTTGCATTGTAGATGATATCTCTTTCCGAACCCTGACCGTTAGGGAGGGATTCTCAAACCAGAAATCCCACTCCCTAGCGGTCCGGACGCGCAAGATCAGAGGTCGCCAAATCGCATCACTTGAATATGGTGATGGGCCTGTTTGTCGCCCCCGGTCCATCGTGGCGACCTATCTGGATTGTTATCATCTGTTTGACCTGTATTTGCGTTGCTCGCGAAATACAGTCATTTGGCAAAGCACAACACTGATTCTCGACTTTGGCTGGTTATGGAAATTCTTCCCGCAATTGATTTACGAGGTGGCTGCTGCGTGCGGCTGCGACAGGGTGATTATGCACAAGAAACAGTCTTTGGCGACAATCCCGCCGAGATGGCGTTACGCTGGCAGCAGGAAGGTGCGACACGACTGCATCTGGTCGATCTCGATGGTGCTAAAGCCGGGAGGCCAGTGAATGTGGCCGCGATCAAAGCGATTGTCGCTGCGATCGATATTCCGTGTGAATTGGGCGGCGGATTACGAGATCTGGATTCGATTCGCACAATGTTGATCGATGTCGGAATCGACCGGGTGATCATTGGGACGCAGGCACTGAAACAGCCAGAATGGTTTCGGGAGATCGTCCAGAAATTTCCGGGCTGCGTGGCGTTGGGGCTGGATGCGCGGAACGGAATGGTGGCGACCGCAGGCTGGTTGGACGTCTCGCAGGTTACGGCATTCGAATTGGCGAAGCAGTTTGTCGGTGTCGATCTGGCTGCGGTCATCTATACGAACATCGCCAACGATGGAATGATGCAGGGAGTCGATGAAGCCACCATCGACGACATGGTCAAACTGGCAGAACTTGGTTTGCCGGTCATTGCCTCGGGCGGCGTCAGTACGCTGGCGGATGTGGAACGTCTGGCTGCTGTTTCACGGCGACAGCCGAATCTGGTCGGTGCGATTGTCGGACGAGCGATTTACGAAGGAACGATTCGAGTGGCGGATGCAGTGCGCATCGCCGGTTGAAGGCAGAAACAGGACGCTTACGTCGCCAGGGAAGACGGTCGTTGAAACTATGCGGAAGACAGGCTAAAGCCTGGACTCCCGCGCGGGGACGCTTATGTCGCAAGCGAAGACGGCCGTTGAAACAGCTCCGAAGACATTGCCTCGAGTTCTTGGTCTGTTTGACGCCACTGCGATGGTGGTCGGTTCGATCATCGGTTCGGGAATCTTTCTGAAGGTGGGTAATGTCGATCAGGCGCTGATGGCCTGGGGCTTTCTGCCGATCATTGGTGTCTGGATCTTCGTCGGGCTGGTGACGTTGTGTGGTTCGCTGTCATTGGCCGAACTCGCCGCGATGTACCCACATGCCGGTGGCCCCTACCTTTATTTGCGCGAGGCTTATGGCCGGCTTCCCGCATTTTTGTGGGGATGGACCGAATTCTGGGTGGTCCGTTCCGGGTCCGTCGGCGCGTTGACCTGTGCCGCGGTGATCTATCTCGACGAGTTTTTAAAGTCTCCGCAGGACGTCGTGTCTCCACTCGGGCATGTTGGCCAAATGCTGACAACGATTGTAATCGTCGTCGGGTTGTCGGTGATCAACATGATCAGTACGCGTTGGGGAGCAGCGGTACAAAATCTGGCAACAGTAGCCAAGTTGACTTTCCTGGGGCTGTTGATCGTCTTGCCGCTGGTGATGGGCAAGATGAACATCGATCATCTTTTTCCCCTTTGGGTTCCGTCGCCCGAATCGGTGGGGGCGTCGGCGATGGACGGTGAATCGTTGACCGACATGCCGACATCATCCTCATCGAATTCACTGTTGGCGGCGCTGGGGGTGGCGTTGATTGCGGTTTTCTGGCCTTATGACGGCTGGATCAACATTGCTCCGATTGCGGAGGAAATTCGTGAACCCCAATTCAATATTCCCCGTGCGTTGTCAGTTGGAATTGGTGTCGTCGCCCTCGTGTATGTGGGAGCGAACTTCAGTTATCACCTTGTGCTCTCGATGCCCGCCGTTGCTAGCAGCGATCGATTGGCGGCTGATGTCTTTCGCGTCCTGTTCGGTGAATGGGGAAGCAAGTTTGCCGCGTTGGGAGTCTTTTGTTCAACATTTGGAGCGGCGAATTCAAACCTGATCTCGGGTCCACGCATCTATTTTGCGGCGGCGAGAGATGGTCTGGTGCCTCATTTCATCCAGAGAATTGATCCGCGCTTTCACACACCTGCGAATTCAATCCTGATTCAGGGCATTTGGACGACGATGCTGATCATCGTGTTCTATAGCATCAGTGAGAACCCCAAGAAGGTGTTCGACATGATGACCGATGCGGTCATTTGCGGGGGTTTGATTTTCTACAGTCTAACGGTGGGAGCCGTGTATGTGCTGAGATCGCGAAAGCCGGAAGCGGAACGCCCATACAGGACGTGGGGTTACCCGCTGACGCCGGGACTTTTGATCGTGACCTATGTGATCGTGCTTGTCCGCACTTTGATCGAACAATGGGATACGATTGCCTGGGTTCTGGCACTGATCGCCACAGGCGTGGTGTATTACAAGGTCGTCACGCGATCAAAGGGCAGGAGGGGAATCGTTTGATTGACGTTTTCTTTCGTAAGTCCCCAAAGGGACGACCGACAATAGCCCAACCTTTCCAAGGTTGGGGGTCGTCGCGGAAGTCCAAAACCGAGTCCCGTGAAGGGACGAAAGAAATCATGGGGTGACGACGTCGTCTCAAACCGATAATGATTCGCCGCAAGAATCTTTCGCCCCTTGCGGGGCTTTCTTTATTTCGATGAACCGATTTAACCCAGCGTTAAAAAAACGCTGGGCTATTTTCGACCGTCCCCGGGGGACTAAAACGCCAAGGCAGGAGCGAGGTTTCGATCGACGCGCTGCGGGACGCATTTCCTGCCGCCCATCCGCTTCTTGACAATTCGCCTTTAGATCCATTTCCAGTTTGACATTCCTCATCAAATAGAGTGTGATAACTGGTTGATTTGCCAGAAATACCCGCCGGTTATCTTGCCCTTGCGTGATATGCTTCACGTGGTCCTGCATGTGACATTTGTAACACCTACCCGCTCCACTTGTTTCACGACCCGATAGATCGTCGTTCGTCGTGAGCTTGCCAAAACGGACGTTCGTGACATGTTGCATTCCTGGCCGCGATTGGCATGACACGTGTCACTTTTTTTAGGATGCGCTCGAATGCAGATTCGATTCGCTGTTCTTACCGCCTGCCTGACAGCGGCATTCGCGACTGCCGCGCTGGCCGAAGACAAGATCGAGTTCAACCGTGATGTGCGGCCGATCTTGTCCAACAACTGCTACCTTTGTCATGGCCCGGACAAAAATCAGCTCCAAGCGGGATTGCGACTCGATAAACGCGAGATCGCCGTCTCGAAACTCGAGTCCGGGCAGACCGCCATTATTCCGCATGATCTCTCCGCGAGTTCTCTCGTCGCGCGAATCACGACAGACGATCCGAACCTGGTGATGCCGCCCCGCGACAGCGGTAAAAGCATTTCACCCGCGCAGGTCGAGACCCTCAAAAAGTGGATTGCTCAAGGGGCTGAGTACCAGGGACATTGGTCGTTTCTTCCGCCCGTTCGCCGTGATCCTCCCGCGACGCGATTTATGGACCGGGCTCAAAATGAAATTGATCGGTTCATCCTGGCTCGTCTGGAGTCCGAAGGTCTTGAACCTTCTGTGGAAGCAGACCAGATCTCGCTGATCCGGCGAGCAACAATCGACTTGACGGGATTGCCGCCAACTCCGGCCGAAGTTGACGCGTATCTGGCCGACCAATCGCCGGAAGCATACGAACGCGTCGTCGATCGCCTGTTGATGTCGCCGCGCTATGGTGAACATCAAGGCCGAATCTGGTTGGACGCCGCTCGCTACGGTGATACCCACGGACTGCATTTCGACAACGAACGGTCGCTTTGGCCTTATCGAGAGTATGTCATCTATGCCTTCAATCAAAACATGCCCTTCGATCGCTTCACCGTCGAGCAATTGGGTGGTGACCTGATTCCCGAAGCCACCAACGATCAGAAGATTGCATCCGGCTTCAATCGCTGTAACTTGACGACCAGCGAAGGTGGGTCGATTAACGATGAAGTCCTGATGCGGTATGCCGTCGATCGCACGGAAGCTGTTTCAACGGTCTTTCTTGGATTAACTCTGCAATGCGCGGTCTGTCACAGTCACAAATTTGACCCCATCTCTCAGAAAGAGTTCTATTCGCTCTATTCGTACTTTTATTCAATGTCCGATCAGGCGATGGACGGAAACGCGCTTTTGCCGCCACCAATCCTGAAACTTCCCACGGATACACAGGTGCAGCGACAACGGGAACTGGACTCCGAATCGACGACGCTGCAACAAGCGATCGCGGCGGAGCTCGGAAAGATCAACTACATCGATCCGTACGAGTCGACCGATCCTCCTGCCGATGCGCTCGCCGTGACGCCTCGTGACGTGATCTGGTTTGATGATGATACGTTGCCCAAAGGTGCGAAGCCTCAGGGCGATACCCCCTGGAAGTTCGTCAGTAAAACGGAAGGACCAGTCTATTCCGGCGAGAAATCATCAACTCGAACGGCCAACGGATTGTCGCAGCACTTTTTCGACAGTGCTGCGCCCGTTTTGAAGATTGGCGAGGGAGATACGCTCTTTGCTTATGTTTATCTCGAACCGGCGAATCCACCGAAGTCGATCATGCTCCAATTCAATGACGGCAGTTGGGAACACCGGATGAATTGGGGTGACGAAGATGCGATTGGCTTCGGCATGAAGAACACTCCCGCCAAACGGATTGCAGGAGCATTACCAAAACCAGGCGAGTGGGTCCGGCTTGAGGTCAAAGCGGCAGACGTTGGATTGATGCCCGGTGCGAAAGTGAACGGTTGGGCGTTCACTCAATTTGACGGAACCTGCTACTGGGACATGGCCGGTGTCACGACCCGTCATTCGCCGACCCAGCAGGATTTCGATTCGCAAGTCGAATGGGAGCAATCCGAACTTCCGACGCCATCAAAATCCCTGCCAGGAAATATCAAAGACACTCTGAAAATCGAACGCGCCAAACGATCGGCCGATCAGCAGAAGCAACTTCGCGAATACTTCCTGCAATCGGTCTATTCAGGCAGCAAAGCCGCGTTTGCACCGTTGATGGCCAAGGTTGCAGAAGTCGACAAGCAAAAGAAAACTCTGGAAGCGGCGACGACCGCCACAATGATTAGCGAAGACCTGGCGCAACCGCGCGAGACGTTCGTTCTGATTCGCGGAGCGTACGATAAAAAGGGTGAAAAGGTCGAACGGGGTGTGCCAGCAGTACTGCCACCGCTGCCTGAAGGCGTGCCCAATAACCGCCTGGGCCTGGCAAAATGGCTGGTCTCGCCCAATCATCCGCTGACCTCTCGCGTCATTGTGAACCGCTTTTGGCAGCAGTTTTTTGGCAATGGCATCGTCAAAACGGCTGAAGATTTTGGAGCACAGGGAACCTGGCCGACCCATCCCGAATTGCTCGACTGGCTCGCCACGGAATTCATCCAAACCGGTTGGGATGTGAAACGCATGCACAAGCTGATGTTGATGTCGGGAACCTATCGTCAGTCCCCCAGGGTCTCGCCATCACTCATTGCCCGCGATCCCGAGAATCAATTGCTGGCTCGCGGACCTCGATTCCGATTTGATGCGGAAGTCATCCGCGATTCGATCCTGTTCTCCAGCGGGTTGCTCGTCGAACGAACCGGTGGTCGCAGCGTGAGACCGTACCAGCCGGAAGGAATCTGGGAAGCGGTCGCGTTCGTCGGCAGCAACACGCGCGAGTTCAAACCGGATTCCGGCGAATCACTTTATCGCCGTAGTCTCTATACCTTCTGGAAGCGAACGGCTCCGCCGCCGTCGATGTCGACGTTCGATGCGCCATCGCGAGAAAACTGTACGGTCAGACGTCCGCGAACGAACACACCGCTGCAGGCGCTCGCATTGATGAATGACAAGCAATACATCGACGCGGCGCGAAAACTGGCCGAACGAATGATTCTGGAAGGAGGTTCGACACCGGAATCGCGTCTGACATTCGGTTTCCGCTGGGTGATCGCTCGTCCGCCCAGCCCGCACGAACTCGAAGTGTTGCGCCGGTCGCTTGATAAGCAGACGGCGATTTTTCAAGCGGATAAATCCGCTGCCGAAAAACTCATTGCCTACGGAGATTCGCCTCGCAATGCCAGCATCGATCCAATCGAACACGCGGCGTGGACGATGGTGGCCAATCTGCTGATCAATCTGGATGAAACAATCACGAAATAAGAATCGTTCTGTTACGGACAGGATTTAATCATGGACCCACGACTCGAATACAAGCTGGCGATGACCCGGCGGCACTTCTTCAGCCGAACGGCCACAGGCCTGGGCGCGGCGGCTCTTGGCGCCTGCATGAATCCCTCGATTTTTGCGGGTGATCTGGCGGCGGGGAGTGAACCGCAATCGTTTGGCGTGATGCCGGCCCTACATCACGCACCGAAGGCGAAACGAGTCATCTGGATGTTTATGGCGGACGGCCCGTCGCAACTCGACCTGTGGGATTACAAACCGAATCTCGCCGAGTACTACGACAAAGATTTGCCGGAATCGATCCGCAACGGTCAACGCATCACGACGATGACATCCGGACAAGCGCGCTTTCCCGTCGCGCCATCGATGTTCAAGTTCGCGCAGCATGGCCAGCACGGGGCATGGATCAGTGAATTGCTGCCCGAGATGGCGGGTGTGGCCGACGATATTTGCATCATCAAATCGATGAATACCGACGCGATCAACCATGATCCGGCGATTACTTTTATCACGACGGGCAGCGAGATTCCTGGCAGACCGTCACTGGGTGCATGGCTGTCATATGGCATCGGCAGTCCGAATCAGGATCTGCCTTCGTTCGTGGTGCTGATTTCACGTCTGACTGCGGGCGGAGCAAATCAGGCATTGTTCTCGCGGATGTGGGCCTCAGGTTTCCTGCCGACAAAGCATGCGGGGGTCTCGATGAGGTCCTCAGGCGACCCGGTGCTGTATTTGTCCAATCCGCCTGGTGTCAGCGGCAACGTCCGGCGTCAAATGCTGGATGACCTGGGAGAGCTCAATCAGGAACGATTGGCGGATCTCGGCGATCCCGAAATTGCGGCGAGAATCTCTCAATACGAAATGGCGTTTCGGATGCAGACATCCGTTCCCGAGTTGACCGACATTTCGCAGGAACCAAAACATGTGCTCGACATGTACGGCCCGGAAGTGTCTCAACCAGGATCGTTCGCTTACAACTGTCTGATGGCGCGTCGGCTGGCGGAACGCGGTGTCCGCTTTACGCAGGTCTTCCTGCGAGGCTGGGATCATCATGGAAACTTGCCAGGTTCGATCCGTCCGATGGCGAAGGCGTGCGATCAGCCCTGTGCCGCGTTAATCAAGGATCTGAAACAGCGCGGAATGCTGGAAGATACGTTACTGGTCTGGGGCGGTGAGTTCGGACGTACAGTCTACAGCCAAGGCACATTGGCGAAGGACAATTACGGCCGCGACCATCATCCTCGCAATTTCACCATGTGGATGGCGGGAGCAGGGGTCAAGCCGGGAATGGTTCACGGCCAGACCGACGACTTCAGCTACAACATCACCGAGAATCCCGTTCACGTCCACGACCTGAACGCGACGATCCTGCACCTGCTGGGCATCAACCACGAAAAACTGACGTACCGCGCGCAAGGCCGCGACTTCCGTCTGACCGATATTCATGGAAAGATCGTGAAGGACATTCTGGTTTGAGGTCGACCTGACGCGACGGAATTACAAGTCATTGATCATCCGGTTGCGCACTCACTGGGGCTGAGTC
>Ga0206876_1157_pt1 | contig 17186 bp, 12 predicted proteins | sample Alteio_BWOrgCont_10_FD_152619 | JGI IMG/M metagenome (GOLD analysis project Ga0206876, IMG submission 152619) | Enriched cells from forest soil in Barre Woods Harvard Forest LTER site, Petersham, Massachusetts, United States -... | ecosystem: Environmental > Terrestrial > Soil > Temperate forest >...
TGAAGTTCGTCTTAACGCCAAGGGCATCACCACTATGGCGCAGCTTCTTTCGCTGGACCGCACCGGCATGCACGCGCTGTGGGATTCAGTGTGGGGTGACCGCCTGTACCACTGGCTGCGCGGCGCGGATACCGGCGATAACGGTGCGCCAGTCTCCGACGGCATCCAGAAATCCCTGGGCCACTCGCACGTCATCGCCCCCGAGCACCGTACGATTGAAGGCGTGTGGGCTGTCGCGCACAAGCTGCTGCACAAGGCCGCCATGCGGCTGCGCATGGAGAATTTTCACACCAACGCACTTTCGTTTCATATCCGCTTCGCCCTCACGCGTGAACAAGAAGCGCGCGCAAAAAAAACGAAGCAGCACACCAGCGGAATCGTGCATGAGTCATGGGGCATGGAAGCGCGCTTCCGCCCGTGCAACGACACGCTCACTCTGCTCGAAGCTCTGCGCGGAATCTGGCAGCACTGCCCCAAGGGCGCCGACCAGCAGCGCCCCTTCTTCGTTGGAGTCACGCTGCTCAACCTCATCCCCGATGATGATGTGCAGCAGCTTCTTTTCGAGGAACCCGGCAACCGCTCGCAGCTCTCCGCCACCATGGACAAGCTCAATCTTAAGTACGGCCACTCCACGCTGCACTTTGCCGGCATGTTGACTGCGCGCGACTCCGCCCCCACACGCATCGCCTTTACCCAAATCCCCACGCGCTACGGCATCGACTACATGTAGCTGTATCGTTATCCCAGAAAATTTTCTGGAAACGACCTGCGCATGAACCTTCGCCGCCTCGCCGCTCTCGCCATGCTTCTTCCCGCACTCGCCAGCGCGCAAACGCTCAGCAGCTGGAAGCTGCAGGACGCCGCCAAAGTCCATGCCACCGCCATCACAATTTCCAAACCCACCTACCAACCGCACGGCTGGTATCCCGCCACCGTCCCGGGAACCGTCCTCACCACGCTGGTCAACAATCATGTTTACCCCGAGCCGCTCTTCGGCGAAAACATGCGCGCCATCCCTGAGAGCCTCAACCAGACAAGCTATTGGTATCGCACTACCTTCCGCGTTCCCGCCGCAAACCGTGGCCGCCACACCTGGCTGCATTTTGCCGGCATCAACTACTCCTCCGAAATCTGGGTCAACGGCAAACAAGCCGGCACCACGCGGGGAGCCTTCATCCGCGCAGATATCGACGTTACAGACTTCGTGCGCCCCGGCTTCTTCGCCACCGTCGCTGTGCTCGTCGCTCCACAGCCGCACCCCGGTGTCCCGCACGAACACACCATCGCCAACGGAGTCGGCAAGAACGGCGGCATCACCGCCATCGACGGCCCCACCTTTCTCTCCACCATCGGTTGGGACTGGCTGCCTGCCGTTCGTGACCGTGACACCGGCATCTGGCTCCCCGTCACGCTTTCAAACACCGGCCCGGTGGCCGTCCGCGATCCCTTCATCACCTCCGAGCTTTCATCCAATTTCGACTCAGCCAGCCTCACTGTCGTTGCCACACTCAACAATTCTTCTGCCGAATCCATCACCGGCTCACTCACCGGCGAGATCACTGGCCCTGAAGGCTTCGCTCCCATCAGCTTCCACAAAGAGCTCACACTACCCGCGAACGCCGCCACTCCTCTCTCGCTCAATGAAAAATCCATTCCTGAACTTCATTTCAATCATCCTCGACTCTGGTGGCCCAACGGCTATGGCCCGCAGAATCTGTATCACCTCAAGCTCTCCTTCGGACTATCCGATAAGCAAACGATTCAATTCGGTATCCGCAAGATCGAATATCAGGTTCCTGACTCCGAAAACCTCACTCTCTCCGTCAATGGTGTTCGCATCATGGTGCGGGGCGGCGACTGGGGTCTCGATGAAGCTCTCAAGCGCATCCCCCGCGCGCGCCTCGACGCACAGTTTCACCTCCACGCACTTGCGCACATGAACATGATTCGAAACTGGGTGGGTCAGAGCACCAGCCCCGATTTCTATGATCTCGCCGACCGCTACGGCATGCTTCTGTGGGATGAATTCTTCCAACCCAACCCATCTGACGGCCCCAATCCCACTGACATCCCCACATACCTCGCCAACGTCACCGACAAAGTGCTGCGCTATCGCAACCATCCTTCCATCGCCGTCTGGTGCGCGCGGAATGAGGGCTACCCACCCAAATCACTCGACGACACACTCAAATCGCTCATGGCCGCGCTCGATCCCACGCGCCTCTATCAGTCCAACTCCGCTGACGGGCGCGGCGTCTCCTCGCACGGCCCTTACTATTGGCGTGCGCCGCGATTTTTCTACGAGCTCAAAGAGAGTTTCAAAACTGAAACCGGCTCCGTCTCCATCCCCACCATCGAATCCATCCAGGGCATGATGCCCGAAAAAGATTGGGAGACCATCAACGATGATTGGGCCCAGCACGACCTCGCTCGCGGCGCTCAGCATGGCGACGAATACCCAACCGTGCTCGCGCATCGTTACGGCGCCATCCGCAATCTTGCTGACTTCGTACGCAAGGGCCAGCTCGCCAACTACGAAGCCTTCCGCGCCATGTATGAAGGCCGCAACGCGCAAATGTTCACCGCCACCAGCGGCGTCCTCACCTGGATGAGCCACCCCGCGCAGCCCAGCTTCGTCTGGCAGCTCTACCATTACGATCTGGAACCCAACGCATCACTCTTCGCTGTCGAAAAAGCCGCCGAACCCATCCACGTTCAGCTCAACGAAGCCAGCAACGCTATCGAAATCGTCAACAACAAGCCCGAAACGCTTACCAATCTCACCATCGGCCTCACCGTCTTCGATTCCCAAAGCAGGCTCGCGACGCAAAAAATCCTCCCTGTCGCAAGGGTCCTCGCCAGCTCAACCCTCAGCGTCGCACAGCTCGAAATTCCCGCCGGCATCTCATCGCTCTATTTCGTCAAGCTCGATCTACTCTCCGCAAACAACGACCCTCTCTCCACCAACTTCTACTGGCAGAGCACAAAGCAGGACGACCTCACCGGCCTCTCCTCGCTCCCCACGGTCGATCTCCAGGCCTCTGCATCGTCGCGCGCCGAAGGTGCGAACACGCTCATCACCGTCACCCTGAACAACCCAGCGCCCGCCATCGCGCTGATGACTCATCTGCAGCTACATCAAAAGAGATCCGGCAAACGTGTCCTTCCCGTCTTCTATTCGGACAACTACATCACGCTCGTCCCCGGCGAATCCCGCACCGTTACGATTCAATTCGCCACCAAGGATCTCGCCAGAGATTCGCCACTTCTTCTCATCGACGGCTTCAACATAGATGTTGACCCCAGTGACGCCGCCGTCTCCATCGCTCCCAACCTCAACGCACAGCCCGCGCACTGGCCCTCATCCGGTCTCGTCCCTTGACACAGCTCTCGTGCTAGCATCTCTGCATCCGCATCAGCCTTACCTGAGGAGACCTTCGCCATGGCCTCACCGCACTTTTCTCTGCGTCACATTCTTGCCCTCAGTGCCTGCCTGCTCCCGCTCACCGCCGCAGCGCAGACTATTCCTGACCTCGTCATCAAAGACGGCACGGTCATGACAGCCTCGCACGGCACCATTCCCCACGGAGCCGTCTGGGTTCACAACGGCAAGATCGCCGCCGTCGGCACTATCGACGAAGTCTCGAAAGCCGCACCCACATCCGCCACCATCGTCAGCGCCGCCGGAAAGTACGTTACGCCCGGCATCATCGATCCACACTCTCACTCCGCGCTTGGCAACGATGTGAACGAAGCTACCAGCCCCGTAACGCCCAGCATGATGATGATCGACGCCTTCGACAACACCGACCGCGCGCTCTACTTTGCACTGGCCGGCGGCGTGACCACGGAGCTGCTGCTGCACGGCTCTGCCAACATGATCGGCGGTCAAAACGTCTCCATCAAAAATCGCTTTGGCCGCACACGGGAAGAAATGCTCTTTGCCGGCGCACCGCGCACCATCAAGTTTGCATCCGGAGAAAATCCCAAGCGCGTTTACGGCTCGCGAAATCAGTTGCCGTCAACAAGAATGGGCAACTTCGAAGTTATGCGTCAGTCCTTTGAAGACGCCAAGGTCTACATGGCCGGCTGGGACGCCTACAACGCCAAGGTCGCCAAAGGTGACAAGGAAGCCGTTGCTCCGCACCGCGATCTCAAGCTCGAAGCTCTCGCCGATGTGCTTCGCGGCAAACTCCTCGTCGAGATCCATTGCTACCGCGCCGACGAGTTCCTCACCGAAGAAGCCATCGCCAAGCAGTACGGCTACAAGATTCGCGCCTTTCACCACGCGCTTGAGATGTACAAAGTTGGCCCCGAAATCGCCGCCGACGGCACAGGCATCGCCACCTTCGCCGATTGGTGGGGCTTCAAAGACGAAGCCTGGGATGCCATCCCCTGGAACGCCGTGATGAGCATGCGTGAAGGCGTAAAGGTATCACTCAAGTCCGACTCCAACGATTTTGTCCGCCGCCTTAACCAGGAAGCCGGCAAGATGGTCCACTACGGCGGGGCCACTGAAGACGAAGCCATCAAGATGATCACGCTCAATGCCGCATGGATCATGGGCGTGGACGACAAGGTCGGCTCGCTCGACAATGGCAAGGATGGCGATCTCGTCATCTGGAACACTGACCCACTCTCCAGCTACGCCCGCGCCGAGAAGGTTTACATCGACGGCGACCTCTACTTTGATTCCTCGCTCCCCGGCTATGGCCTCACGCATTTCACAGGCGTCATGCATGGTGGAGGCTTCGGCGGCGCCGACGACGAAGACACCGCAGAAGACTATGACGGAGGTGCACTCTAATGACTAAGTTCAATCGCATCATCGTCAGCACAATCGCGCTCACATTCGCTGCAGCATCAGCACATGCTCAGGCCATCATGGTCGATACCACCACCAAGCCAGGAGTGATCGCAATTGTCGGCGGCAAGCTCCTCACCGTCTCGCACGGCACCATCGAAAACGGCGTGCTCATCATGGAGAACGGCAAGATCACCGCCATCGGCACTGCAGCCGCTGTCAAAGTTCCCAAGGGCGCAACAATCGTCGACGCCAAGGGAATGACAGTCTATCCAGGTCTCTTCGACGCAGAAACCAACCTCGGCCTCACCGAGGTCGCTGCCGATCAAGTCAACAACGATCTCGTCGAGCCCAGCGAAGAGATCCTTCCGCACATGCACGTTTACGACGCCTTCCATGCAGAGACCGAGCACATCCCCATCGATCGCTTCAACGGCATCACCACTGCCATCGTCGCTCCGCGTGGCACTGACATCATCCCCGGGCAGGACACACTCATCCAGCTCGCCGGCCGTGACCGCGACCAGATGATTCTCACCCGTGACATCTCGCTCTCCATGAACTTTGGCGAAGCACCCAAGCGTGGCGGGCAAGGCGGTGGCGCGGGAGGCCCCGGGGCGCGGTATCCTTCCACCCGTATGGGCGAAATCACGCAGCTCCGCCAGGCGCTTATTGATGCGCAGGAGTACATGAAAGCTCGCGCCGCTTCTGCCAACAAACCTGCCGATGCTGAAGCTTCCGCTGACTCAGGCCGTGGCCGCGGTGGCCCCAGCGCCAAGTTCGATCTCCGCAACGAAGCCCTCATCCCATACCTCAAGGGTGAGAGACCCGTCATCGTCGGCGTTGAAGAAGGTCACGACGTAGAAGCCATCATGGATCTCGTGACTGAGTTCCATCTCAAGGTCGTGCTCTCAGGCGTGACTCACTCGCAGGGTGTGCTGGACAAGATTGCCAGCTATCATGTCCCCGTCATCGTCGGCCCCATCTATGACTTACCTGAAGCCGGCGAGCGTTACGACGCTGTCTACTCTTTGCCCGCCGAGCTTGCAAAGCGCGGCGTCAAAGTTGCACTCGCGTCGTACTCCAACGAGTTCATTCGAAATCTTCCTTATGCTGCTGGGTATGCCGTCGCCTACGGCCTGCCTTACGACGAAGCTCTCAAGACCATCACGCTGAACCCTGCTGAAATGTTTGGCATCGCTGATAAGTACGGCTCGCTCGACGCCGGTAAAGTTGCCAACGTGGTCATCGCCAACGGCGATCCACTCGATGTACGCACCGATGTCAAGCAGGTTTACATCGACGGCATCGCTATTCCCATGGTCACTCGCCAAACCCGTCTTCGCGACGAATACATGCCGAAGAAGTAGCCACGCAGTTTGCTTCATCAAAGAGTCCGGGCAATTGTCCGGACTCTTTTTTCAACTCGCCGGTTCCGGCACCATAACGGCCTCATTCCTCTGCCTCCGGCAACTACCTGCGGAGGCAAACATTTTCAGGTCAACCTGCGTCTCAAATTCCCTTGCGCTTACGGCAGCAACATCACTTCTTTCTCTGTCGTCTCATCTCCCAGTCTCTTCGCAGTCGGCCTCTCATCCACCACAATCGTCTCTGCAATCCTGTCATGCACGCACTGCTGGTTGCGCGCAAAGAAGAACTGCACAAACCCAAACCCACCTTCCAGCAGTGACGCTCCATACCCCAACCCGCGCTCAATCGATTGCCACCAACTGATTTCCTCATGCGTGAGCGAAACCACGCGCGCCTTCATCAGCTTCTTGCCAGGAGTCTGCCCTTTGCCCAGCTTCAACAACACCGCAAAATACAGCGTGAACTCCACAAGGTTTTCAATCTTGTGCGCCGCCATCATCAGCAGGCTGGCAAACGTCACCGGTCCCAACTCATGACTCTCGCTCTTGCACCCATGCAAACCAAACACCGTCTGCACCACTCCCACAATCGCCAGGTCAATCACCAGCGCCCACGCCCGCTGCTTGAAGCTCGCCAGCTGCACCCCACTCAGTTCATCGAAACGCGCCGTCTCATGCGCATGAAAATGCCGCGGCTTGCGATGCAGGATCAACCCCAATTTACTCATAGTGTCTCCACGATATCGCGAACGCGCTACTTCTTGCGCTTCCTTGTATCCACCACAATCGTCTCCGCCAGCCGGTCCTGCGCGCATTGCCTGTTTCTGTCCCAGAAAAACTGCACAAAACCCAACCCACCTTCCAATATTGCCGCACCGTATCCCAGTGCGCGCTCGATCGATTGCCACAATCCCATTCGTGCACTGCTCAGCGAAACCGCTCGCGTCCGCGCCACCCACTTGCCCACCGTGCGACCGTTCCAAAGGTAGTTGCAGGTTCCCCAATACAGCAGCATCACCACGATGTTGCCTTTTTCATGGAAGTCCCACTTCAGGTTCACGGTCTCAACCTGGTGCAGAACATACCGGCTCCATACGAATTCCAGCGGCATCCACACCACCACAGCTATCAAGAGGTCAACAAAATACCCGAGCACCCGCTGCCAGGATGTCGCCAGCGGCGCTCCATTGAGTTGGTCCGCCCGCGCTGTCTCGTGGGCGTGAAAATGCCGCTGCGCCATCGCTGTCTCCTCAATCCTGGGTTGACATCACTTTATCGTCCCTCCAGCTTTCTGCCCAAACCCTTTGTATCCATTCGATTGAGCAAAATTCTAGATGTGACAAACGTCAGGCTGCTTTGCTGACGCACCACACTCCCATCCGCTTCATCTCCACCCGATACTCGCTCTTGTCAGCACATCATAGGAGCCGCATCGCATGACTGAACTCATGGAAGCCCCGCAATCCACAGCCGCAGCAGCCGGGTCTGAAACCGTCGCCTCGCTCTCCCGCGTTACCAAGCGCTACGGCAACGGAGTGCTCGCGCTCGACAATCTTTCCCTCGAACTGCACCGCGGACAGATCGTCGCACTCCTCGGCCCGAACGGCGCCGGCAAGTCTACCGCCGTCCGCCTGCTCATGGGTCTGAGCTCACCCACCGCCGGCGAAGCGCGCATCTTCGGCGCTGACCCGCGCAACACCACAGCCCGCCTGCATACGGGAGTGATGCTGCAGGTCGGTCGCGCTCCGGAGATGCTCAAGGTTCGCGAGCACATCACCATCTTCCGCGGCTACTATCCGCAACCCATGCCCTATGCCGACATCATCAAAGCTGCTGGCCTAGAAGGCCTTGAGAACCGACTCTTCGGTGAACTCTCCGGTGGCCAGAAGCAGCGCGTCTTCTTCGCACTCTCACTCGCCGGCGACCCTGACCTCATCTTTCTGGACGAACCGACCGTCGGTCTCGACATCGAAGCTCGCCGCCTCATGTGGGCGCAGATTCGCTCGCTCGCTGCCCGCGGCAAAACCGTCCTGCTCACCACGCACTACCTCGAAGAAGCTGACGCCCTCGCCCACCGCATCATCGTCATCAACCAGGGACGCATCGTCTGCGAAGGCACACCCACCGAAGTGAAATCCATGGGTGCAAGCATTGCCGGCAGCGACGGAGCGGCGCTTGAGCGCGGCATCAAGATCATCCGCTGCGTCACCACGCTCACTGCTGAGCACCTGCTCAAAATTCCCAGCATCTCCACCGTAGAAACACTCGGCGAACTGACCGTCATCACCAGCAGCCAGCCGGAATCCGCGCTGCGCGAGATGCTGGCGCTCGACCAGCATCTGCATTCGCTTGAAGTCCAGAGCCCTGCGCTCGAAGACGCCTTCCTCGCGCTCACGAAATCCAGCAACTAGCTTTTGCATTTCTTGTTGTCATCCCCGCAGGGGATCTGCTTCACCGAACCATCGAAGTTTACGGAGATTACAAATGTCCAGCGCCGCCATCAGCCTCCCCGCAACTCGTCCCAGCGTCATCGGTATCTTCCTCCGCGAACTCCGCTACGAGTTTGTACGAGCTCTCCGCACCAAAGCATATTCGCTCTCCGTTATCGGCTTTCCGGTAATGTTTTATCTGTTCTTTGGCCTGATGCTGAATCGCAACGGACATGTTGACAATCTCTCGGCCCCCAAAGAGATGCTTGCCGGATACGCAGTCTTTGCCGCAATTGGAGCCTCGCTCTTCGGTATCGGTGTTGGGCTCGCTGGAGATCTCAGCGCAGGGTGGCTAGAACTCAAGCGTGCAAGCCCAATGCCGCCTATCGCCTACCTACTAGCCAAGTGCGGAACTGCCATGATGTTCGCGGTTATCATCACGACGATCCTCGTAGTTTGTGGAATGACAATGGGTGGCGTACACCTCTCACTTTCTGAATACTCCAAGACTCTAGGCCTCATTATCATTGGTTCTATTCCCTTCGCCTGCATGGGCCTGCTCCTCGCCCTCTTAGCTCCATTCAATTCAGCACCTGGCATCGCCAACATGATCTACCTGCCCATGAGCGTACTTGGCGGCCTCTGGTTCCCCATCCAGATTCTTCCCAAAATCTGTCAGAAGTTCGCCGTTGTTTTGCCTACCTATCACCTCAAGCAACTTGTCCTTTCGGTCTTCGGAGCCAGCACCGGATCAGCTTCTTCTCATTTCCTTGCTCTCACCATCTTCACCGTCCTCATGCTCTCCTGCGCGGGTTATTTCTTCCGCCGCCGCGAGCAAAACAGCTAAAGTCGTACACTACCTTCGGATTTCCTTATGAACCCTGTCGGCAACAATGCGAGCCGCAACAGACGCTGGGCCTGGATATGGTCTGCCTATATTGGCTTCTTCTTTATCCAGCCCGCCTTCGAGCCTTCGGTCCGCCTCTGGATCCTTACCCTCGCAGCCACAGCGCTGTTCGTCATCCTCTACGCCGCTTACATTCGCGCGTACGACCGTATGCGTCCCGCGCGCTTCTGGATCATCGCCGCCTTTTTCTTTCTCGGCGTCCTCTGCTTCCCGTGGAATAACGGCGCAACCACCTTCTTCATTTACAGCGCCGCATTTCTTCCCTTCTGCTTTACCTCCAAGCGCACTGTCCTCTCTCTCTTTGCCGCGATATCCATTGTCGTAGCGGCAGAGGCCTACCTTTTCAGAGTGCACCACGGCTTCTTCTTCATCGCCTGGCCCAATGCGCTCATCGGCATCTTTCTGGTTCTGCTCGTCGGCGGCAGCAACATATTCTTCGCCGAACAGCGCCGCGCTGATTCCAAGCTGCGCATGGCGCACGAGGAAGTTGAAGCGCTCGCAGCAGTCGCTGAGCGTGAGCGCATTGCCCGCGATCTGCATGACGTCCTTGGCCACACACTCTCTGTTATCGTGCTCAAGGCCGAGCTCGCCAAGCGCCTCATCGCGTCCGATCCCGCGCGCGCCGCCAGCGAGATTGCCGACGTTGAAACCATTGGCCGCTCCGCACTAACGGAAGTTCGCGAAGCTATCGGCGGCTACCGCGCTCGTGGCCTGCTTGCCGAGCTTGAAGCCGCACGCAATACACTCGCTTCTGCTAACGTCACGCTCATCACTGACGCAAAACCAATCGACGTCTCTAACCTCTCCGCCGCCGAAGAGACCGTGCTCGCGCTCGCACTCCGCGAGGCTGTAACCAACATTGTTCGCCATGCCCGCGCCAATAACTGCCGCCTGCGCTTCGTCACCGAAAGCGGCCGCCGAAAGCTGCTCGTCGAAGACGATGGCGAACATCCACTTATTCGCGAAGGCAACGGCCTGCGCGGCATGCGGGAGCGCGTCGAATCGCTCGGTGGCAGCCTGCATGTCGAGCGCGAAAACGGCACTCGCCTGCTCATTGAACTTCCGCTGCGCACTGGAGTCGCCATCTCGTGAGCGCCGCGCCAAAGAAGATCCGCGTGCTGCTTGCCGAAGATCAAACCATGCTGCGCGGAGCTCTCGCCGCGCTGCTCGAACTCGAAAACGACATCTGCGTTGTTGCCAACGCACCCAACGGTCGCGAAGCTCTGCGCCTCGCCCGTGAGCATGCCCCGGACATCGTAATCACGGACATCGAGATGCCGGAAATGACTGGCCTGGAACTCGCCGCAGCTCTCAAGGAATCCGTCTCCGCCGGCTCAAAGCCGCCGCGCATCATCATCCTTACCACCTTCGCCCGCGCAGGCTATTTGCGTCGCGCGCTCGATGCGGGCGCACGCGGATACCTGCTCAAAGACAGCCCCGCCGCCGATTTAGCTGAGGCCATTCGCCGCGTCCACGCCGGTCTCCGCGCGGTCGACCCAACGCTTGCCGCCGAGGCCTGGAGCGCTGAAGACGACCCTCTTACCGACCGCGAGCGCCAGATTCTGCAACGCGCCGGCGACGGCCGAACCTCAGCAGATATCGCAGCCGAGCTGCATCTCTCCGAAGGCACCGTGCGCAACTATCTCTCTGAAGCCATCGCCAAACTCGGCGCCGCCAACCGCGTCGACGCTGCGCGAATCGCCCGCTCCCGCGGCTGGCTCTAAACTAGCCGCGTATGCCCTACACCGGCCGCCTCGCTCCATCGCCCACCGGCCTGCTCCATCTCGGCCACGCACGCACCTTTTGGATTGCGTACGGCCGTGCTCGCGCAGCGAACGGCACACTCTGGCTGCGCGATGAAGACCTCGATCTGCAGCGCTCGCGTCCGGAATTCTCCGCCGCAATGAAGGAAGACCTCAACTGGCTTGGCATCACCTGGCAGCACGAGATGCGCCAGTCCGATCGCCTGCCGCATTACCAAGCAGCACTCAGGCAGCTCATAGCATCCGGCCACGCTTACCCCTGCATCTGCTCGCGCAAAGACCTCGCGCAGTCGACCCAGGCTCCGCACGATGATGATGATGAGCCGCTCTACGCCGGCACGTGCCGCCCAACGTCTTCTGGACACTGGGCCCTGACCGCGGCCGCCGGCGAGCGTTCTTTGCTCGATGTGATGGTGACACCGGGCCTCTCCAACTACCGCTTCCGCGTCCCTGGCAACGAGACTATCGCCTTCCACGATCTGCACGCCGGTCCGCAGACCTTCACTGCCGGCGTCGACTTTGGCGACTTCCTCATCTGGCGAAAAGCGCTAAGCAAAAATCCTGGAGATATCGGCCTTCCCAGTTACCAACTCGCCTGTGCCGTCGACGATGCAGCCACGAAAATCACAGAAGTTGTCCGTGGCCGAGATCTGCTCAAGTCCACCGCGCGCCAGATTCTTCTCCAACGCGCGCTCGGCTACACCACGCCACAATATTTCCATTGCGACCTGCTGCGCGATGAGCTCGGAGTCCGGCTCGCCAAACGGCACGACGCACTCGCGCTCCGCACCCTGCGTGAGCAAGGCCTCTCGCCCGCGCAGGTGCTTGAACGCTTCAACCTTTAGAAATCCTGGCTGTCATCATCGGCATCAGCACTCGGCCCTTCGGCCAGCATCCGCTGAATCTCCGCCTGCGTCTTCAACTGATAATTAACCGGTGGCACACCGCCTGCCAGCCACGTCACAAAATAGTCCCAGCGCCGCCGCGTGATGTATTGGCTCATCTCCGCATAGCCATGATGCACATTCGGCACCATCAGCATGTCGAAACTCCTGTTCGCCTTCATCAACGCCTCAGCCACGAGCAGCGTGTTGTTGGGTGGAACGTTGTCATCCATCGTTCCGTGCACCAGCATCAGATGACCTTGCAGGTCCTTGGCAAAATTCTGATTCGCCTGATCGTCGTAGTTGCTCTTCTTTCCGTCATCAGAGAGTACTTCGAGACCAGCCCAGCGCTCGTCCCAGTCATCTTCATACTCGCGTTGATCGTGATTGCCGGATTCCGACCATCCAACCTTGAAGAACTCCGGAAAGTGGAACATCGCCGACGCTGTTGCGTTGCCGCCACCTGAGTGTCCCCAAATGCCTACGCGCGTTGCGTCTACCCAGGGAAACTGCGCCGCCAAATCTTTGATCCCCGAAACCTGGTCGGGAATCGTGTCGTCGCCCATCTCCTGCGGCGTTGAAGCGTGCGCATCATGGAACTCCTTCGAGCGCTCCGGATTACCCATGCCATCGATGCACACCACGACAAATCCGAGGTCGGCAAGCGCCTGCTCGTCGCCCTTCGCTGCGCTGAATCCGCGCCCCATCAGCTGGCACAGGCTGCCCTGTGGCCCGGGGTAAACGTTATCAATCACCGGATACTTTTTCGTCGCATCGAAGTTCGTGGGCCGGTAGACGAACCCATACAGCGGAGTCTTGCCGTCACGCGCCTTCACCGTAACCTCCATAGGAGGCTTCCATCCGGCAGCATACAGCGCGCTTGCATCCTGCTTTGCCAGCGTCGCCAGAACCTTGCCATTGTTGTCCCGCAACACCGTCGTCTGCGGTGTATCGATCTTCGAATACACGTCGACGAATGTGCTGCCATCATTCGCCATGGTCACCGTGTGTGTCGCAATCTCCGGCGTCAGCAGCCGCTGGTCCTTGCCATCCAGGTTCACGCGGTACAGGTTCTGGTAATAAGGCTCTTTACCTTTTTCTTTGCCGACCGCGGTAAAGTACACCACGCCATGCTTCTCGTCCACGAGCGGAATTTCCGATACAGGTCCGTCGCCATGCGTTACTTCGCCTTTCAATGCACCTGTCTTCAAATCGTAGCGATAGATCTGCGCCCAGTTCGAACGCTCCGACACCCACAGGAATTCATTCGCTCCCCACAGAACCTTCCAGTCCGTGCGCGATTGCCAACCGTAATACGTCGGCACGTGCTCCTGGTACACATCGCGCACCTCGCCTGTCACCGTATCGGCAACCTTCACCCACTCATCCTTGTGGTCACGCGAGGTCGAAACAAACGCCAGCTGCTTGCCGTCCGGCGAAAACTCCACGTCCGTCCACTTGCCGTCACCGCAGCTCACGTCATCGCATTCCATGCTGCGATGCTCCAGCGGCGCAGTCTTGAGCCGCGTCACTTGTGCCGTGGCCACATCAATCACAACCGGCTCAATCATCGTTACGTCTTTGTCGCCTACCAGCGGATAGTGCCAGGCTTCCAGCGTCGGATGGCGGTTCGTCACCGGCACCAGGTACATCATGCCGGTCTTGCGTTGATCGAGCTGGAACGTCGCAATCTTCTTGCTATCGTCGGACCACGTGACCACGGCGCCATCGGAATGCTGCCAGCCTGCATTGTCCGTCGCGTAACCAAAGTCCTTCACGCCGTCAGTCGTTATCTGCGTCTCTTTAGCGGTCGCTACGTCGCGCACCCACAGGTTGTTGTCGCGGATGAACGCCGCCATCTTCCTGTCAGGCGACAGGTTTCCCTCTTCACCGCCGCGGCGACGCCGTGCGCCAGGCGCAGCTGGCCGCCCACCAGCCGTCTCCATCGTGCACTTCATCATTGCGTTGCAGTGGAACTTCACTCCTGAGGCCGTCACGCCAAAACCATTTGCCTCTTCCAGAGCGTAGGTTGAAATCCCCAGCCGTGCCGCTGTCATCTTCTGCCGCGCCGCGGTTCCCAGCGCATCATTCAACGCCGCTGCCAGCTTCCCGTTGTCGAACGCCGGTGTCACCGTGCCCTTTGCCGGATCAGCAATCATGTAAGCCGTGCCGCCCGTGCCGGGATCGCGGAAGAACACGCGCCCATCGGACAGGTAAGTCACGCCGCTCACTGTGTGTTTCACCAGCGAGTTCACGTTGTAGCTCATCCAGCGCTCGGCGTTGGCGTAATCTTTCGCTGTATAAACCTGCTGTGCAACAGCGCTCATCGATACACAAAGAGCGAAACCAACCGCACCAACCATCACTATCTCTGCAACCCGCTTCATCATTCGCATGTCCTTCACAGTTTTTTCTACGCCCTAATTCTTTGCCACAGCGCCGCCGGCTTCAATGTCTCCGGATAATGTGCCAGTGCCCGCAAAAATCCTCCCCACGTGTCGTGGGAGATCCTCAACGAAGACGGCAGCACATACGCATCCATGATCAGCTCAGAGAGCAGCAATGACCCCGCCGCGCCATACAGCCCAAACTTGCGCGCGGCAAAATACGTCACCACTACCGTAATCCCTGTGGCAAAAGTGTAGACCGTTGCCAGCCGCTCGTGAAGGTTAATCGCCGCCACCAGTGTTGAGCTCGTCGACCACAGCGCATAAAACACCACCACTATCAGCAGCAGTCCCAGCAAACCCGGGCTCGCGGGTACCTTACCCAGTGTCCATTTGTGCAGGAACGTCGGCCCCAGTACTGCCACCACAACCACTACGCCGAGTGAAATAAACAGTGCCATCTGGCACGCCCTGCGGTGCAGCTTCCTTACCAGTTCCACGTCGCCAGCTCCAAACGCAATCGAAAGCTCCGGCCACACCGTATTCTTCACCAGCTCCACGGCCTGCAGCGCTGTTCGCGAAATGGTTCGCGCTGTTGCAAACACCGCCACCGCATCCGCACCCAGCGCATAGTTCACTGCCATTTGCGATCCCTGCAGGTTCAGCGCAATTCCCAGCGGAAATCCCATAAACGCAAGCGATGGCCTCGTAAGCCTTTTAATCTCCGCGAACGAAGCATGGCTCCATCCATAGCTGATCCACGGAATATCGTGCTTCACCGTCGCGCACAGGATCAGAGTCACTGTGATGTTCGCAATCCCAAAAACCATCGCCGTGGTGCGAGGGCCATAGCCCATCAGCACAGGAACCAGTTGCGCAGCAAACGCAGCCAGCGACAGCGCACTCTTCAAAAATGTTCCATAGGAATACCGAGCAATCGAGCGGTACGACGCTTGCAGTAACTGCTCCAATTGCCCAAACAGCAGAGCGATGCCTAGCCAGAACAGTGCCCAGCTCGTATCGTGCTCGCTGATTCCGGTCAGATTCAGCAGCTTTGCCATCGGCAGAAAATACAGCGCCACACACAGCAGCGAGCCCACCACTCCCATCATCAGTGAAATCAGCCACCAGCAGCTCTGGAATGCGCGCAGCGCTGCATCGCGTTCGCCGCGCGCCATCAGCATCGTCATCTCGTTGCCCGCCACTGACCCAAATCCAATGTTGGAGAGCGCCAGGTATCCCGGGATCGCTGTCAGAATCACCCACGTGCCGAACATCGTCTCGCCCCAGAAATGCATCAGCACCGGAACCTGCACGAACTGAATAATAGTTCCCGCAGCCCTGCTGATTACATTCGTCGCAAACCCCACCATCAGCCGCCGCTGAACGCGCTCATCCATTGCACTCACTCACGTGACAGCCAGCCATGGCCGCCATTCTAACAACCGCTGGCTCGCTCAACGTTGCCGCTCGCGTGTAAGTCGCATCAGCTCCTGCAACAGCTTCAGCCGCATCGGCTGGTCGCCGCGCCTCTCTGCTTCGCTAATCTGCGTCTGCACCTCGCGCGTCTTGCGGTCGAGATAGCGGTCATGCAGAGCATCCAGCGCGCTCTGCACCTTCTCGGCGGTCGACTCCTCTTCTTGTTCGCTCGTTGTCAGCACGCTCGCCAACTGCGTGCGCGAAACATCGTCCGGCGCCGCTTCAAATGGATTTTCAGGTGGCCCGGAGTTCACCAGCACCTCCAGCAGAGTTTCCGTCGGCAGATCTGCGAACCACTCCGCGTGCGCGCCCAACTGCTCCGCCGCCAGCGCCCGGGCAGAATCCGCCTCCGGCAGCAGCAATGCGCGCAGCAAAATCCTTTCAGTCTCCGTCACTGCGGTCGCTCGTGCCGCCGGCACGCTCTCCAGGCGTTGCTGCGCTGCGCGCTTCAACTCCTGCCGCATCAGCGCGCTCTCAATCCCCAGCTTCTGCGCAGCGTTCTCTGCAAAATCGCTCCGCTCCAATAGATTGGGTACAAGGCGCATGCGCGGCAACAGAAAATTTTGCGCCTTCACCTTCGCCTCAGGCGTACGCGTGCCGAACTTCTTGCGCGCGCGCTCGATCCAAAAATCTGCATAGCGCGCCGCACCCTTCACCGCCTCCGCATAAGCCTTCACACCATGCTCGCGCACGTAACGGTCTGGATCCAGACCGCCTTCGAGCGTGATCACCTTCACCTCGAATCCCTCCACAATCAGTAGGTCTAGTGTCTTCTCCGCCGCATTCATCCCCGCTGCATCGGGATCGAAATTCAGCCACACCCGCTTTGTAAACCGGCCTAGCATCCGCACCTGTGTCTCAGTGAACGCCGTTCCGCTGGTCGCAATCACGTTGTCCACGCCGGCCATGAACAGCGAGATGCAATCCATCTGCCCTTCAACCAGCAGTGCTGCATCCTTCGCCTTGATCGCGGCCTTCGCCTTGTCCAGGTTGAACAGCACCTGCCCCTTGGTATACAGCGCCGTCTCCGGCGAGTTCATATACTTCGGCCCGGCCTTGGGATCGTTTTCAGCCGAATCCAGCGCACGCGCAGTGAACGCAATCACCTTGCCTTGCTCATTCGCAATCGGAAACGTAATCCGCTTTCGAAACCGCGCGTACAT
>Ga0206876_1158_pt1 | contig 17186 bp, 16 predicted proteins | sample Alteio_BWOrgCont_10_FD_152619 | JGI IMG/M metagenome (GOLD analysis project Ga0206876, IMG submission 152619) | Enriched cells from forest soil in Barre Woods Harvard Forest LTER site, Petersham, Massachusetts, United States -... | ecosystem: Environmental > Terrestrial > Soil > Temperate forest >...
GGCGCCAAACAGGACAGCATCCGCGAAGGCGCGACGTCGGTTCCCGGTGAAGATCCTCAAGCCGCGATGATCTCCAGGCGCATGGGCGGACCAAAGAAAAAGAAGAAAACAACCACCAAATCAGTCACCGTTACCGGAACGGTCAGTTGCGAATGGGCGTTTCCAGCGGGAAGCCCGGACGAACTGCTGATGTTTGCCCAGACTGTGAAAGACAAAGTGCTGGCATCGGATCTCGCCGGGCAGAAGGAGGAGAAAAAGCTTTCGGCTGAGGAACAGGAAGAAATGGAAGAGATGGAAATGATGCAGCAGCAGTTTGGGGGTCGGGGCGAAGTGAAGGTCGGCGAACCGTTGTTTGTCTTTGTTGCAAAGATCTCGCCGGCCGAACAGCAGAAAGCCCGCACGACTGCGTTTCAAAAGGCACGGACTCAGGCAGAACAACTGGCTGTCGCCGCAGGCAAGAAGCTCGGTAAGCTACGCACCTTGAATTCTGTTTCTGATGGAGCCCTGAATGGTCAATTCGCGCACTACCGCCGGTTCCAGAACGGCAACGAAGCATCCTTAGACGATCCTTCCGACGATGCCGACAGCGAAGAGACTGGCCAATCCCCGACATGCAGTAAAGTCAGCTTTGTATTTGGCGTCAATGCGTCATTTGACCTCGACGAATGACACGCAACACGACGTCGGGATGTTTGGAGGCAATACTGCGCGGGTCGAACTTCGGCGACGAATTCGATGTCCGACCCGCGTGATGGCTTTACATCGGGTGCTTATTTTTTGCGAACGAGTTTCATGCCGTTACACATTTCTTTGGCGGGCTTGCCATCTTCCCAGCCAGTGCCATCCACTTCAATATGGTCGTCGTCGATAAAGGTGAGGATCGCGGAGTGCATGTGCTTGTCCTTTTGAGGGTCCAAGTTCGTGCCGCCGACGAATTCGAAGTTCAGCTTGTTGCCCAGCGACTTCGTCTTGGCTTTCATCCGTGGCTGATTGCCGAGCATACAGTAATGCGTCATCACCAGGTCGGGACCATCCACCGTGTAAATCGAAACCATCTCATGCGGCTGTCCTGGGAACAGAGTTTCGTGAATCACGCTGCCCGCTGCCGTCACTTTAATGACGGAGACGACATCATCAGTCGGTTTGCCGTCCTTGTCAGCGGCGACCCAGGTCCCGGCCAGTTTTTTCATTTTCTCCAACCCCGCATTCGTCGGTGCGTTCGTCCCATGGTCGTGTTTGTCGCTGCCGGAGGCTGAGTACGAAAAGCCGACACAAGCCACGCTGCAAATCAGCAATGTTCGAATCATGACATCACTCCTTCAATAGAAAAAAGGGGTCGGTTGGAAACCGTATTTCAAAAATTAGTCGATTAAGAGTCCCCCAAATCGACAACGAGAATGAGGAATTTTCAAAAAAATCAGGAGGGCTGGGCAAGGTGTCCAGCCGCTCTGAACCAGTTTACTTATTTTGGCCATCAGACAATTTCTGCATCACCTCATCAAGGTTGAATCAAAACTCCGGTTCTTTGGGTTGCCTGTCTGTTGTTGAGCCATATTGGCTCGCGCAATATTCCGTGGTTCGGCTGAGAGAGGGCGTGCCACTGCTCCGGAGTCTTCGGAGGAGCAGTGCTGGTTGCGTTACCGCTCTGAGAAAGCGATCCTTCTATCTTCATCGATCTGGTCTTTCAGATCGGTGAGTAAATTGCTTTTCGAGCGTCGTGAGAGTGTTTCACGCACCGGTCCTCGGTAACATTTCTTTGCGGAACGCCGACCGCAGACATTCTCCAACCTCAACGAACAGGCAGCTCCACAGTCCCAAACAGGAAGGCGACACAGTAAAGATGACCCTGATACGTCAGTCACAAATGTTGGTTCTCGTCGCCCTGATGGCTGCCCCGCCCACTGCTCTGTTCGCTCAGGACACGCCAGCTCCAACGAACGTGATCACTCTCAAGGTCTCAGCGGACCGGGCAGATGCGTTGTATGAGGCCGGTGAGACCGCGACCTTCACTATCGAGGCTCTCGAGGACGATAAACCGCTCGCAGAAGGAAAAGTCGTTTGTGTTTTTTCCAAGGATGGTTGGCAACCACAGCCGCCGCAGACGTTAGTCGTGAAGGACGGCAAAGCCACACTGACTGGTAAGCTCGGCGAACCTGGCTTCCTGCTGTTGCATGCGACGATGGGCAAGGCTTCCGCGATGGCGGGGGCGGGCTATGATCCGCTGCAACTCAAGCCCAGCATGCCGGTACCGGATGATTTCGACCAGTTCTGGTCCGCGCAAAAGGCGGCGCTTGCGAATGTGGCTGTCAAATCGACGCTGACACCGGTCGAAGCACCGGCAAAAGGCATGGATGCGTTTGATGTTCAGGTCGACTGCCTCGGCAAACCCGTCTCAGGCTACTTCGGCCGCCCGCAAAACGCGAAACCGAAGTCACTCCCCGCGATTCTTTTCGTGCATGGGGCGGGCGTCGGCAGCTCGAGTCTTGGCAGCACCAAGTGGGCGGTGAAGGAAGGCGGAATGGTGTCACTCGACATCAACGCGCACGGGATTCCGAATGGCAAGCCTGCCGAGTTTTATACGGCGCTCAATGAAGGCGAGTTAAAGGACTATCGCAGGAGCGGCAACCAGGATCGTGAACAGTGTTACTTTAAGGGGATGTTTCTCCGTTTGATTCGTGCCATCGACTTCCTGACGGCTCAACCAGAGTGGGACGGCAAGACCGTCATTGTCTATGGCAGCAGCCAGGGAGGCTTCCAAGCCTTCGCGGCGGCGGGACTTGATGCGCGCGTCACGTTCATCTGTGCCGGCGTGCCGGCGGGTTGCGATCATACCGGCAGTGCTGCCAACCGCATCAGTGGCTGGCCTAAGTTTGTGCCCTTCGACGCCCAAGGCAAGCCCGATGCCTTGGCACTACAAACCGCACGTTACTTCGATTGTGTGAACTTCGCCTCACGTCCGAAGTGCAAAGGTGCGGCGGTTACTGTGGGTTTCATCGACACAACCTGTCCGCCCACAAGCGTCTATGCGGCCTATAACACCCTCGCGATCCCAAAGACAATTCACGCCGATGTTTCAGCAGGTCACACAAACACGCCCGCCGCCTTAAAGTTCATGCAGGATGCGGCCTACAGACATGTGCGCGAGATGCGTGCGACAGGCGATCAATGAAACGCGGAATGACGAAATTGTTTCTCGCGGCGATGATCTGTTGGGTGTCGAATTTGACCTGACTGTCACGGAGGCAATTCCGTCATCCGGAGCCGTTTGGCCGGCGATCGTGATGTACGGATTCTTGCGACACGACGTAGAAAGAATCATTAATGCTCAGTCCCCAAGTCTGGATACCGTCCTCTGAAGACGTCAAGCGGTCAATGGTGTCTCGGTTGATGCAGGAAAAAGGATATTCGGATTTCGAGCAACTCCATTCATGGTCTGTCGAAAACACAGAAGCATTTTGGGAAGAAACAATTCGACTGCTTGGCATCAATTTGAAGAAGACGTACTCGCGTCTGCTTGATCTCGAGGATGGAATCGCGAATCCTCGTTGGATGGTCGGTGCTGAGATGAATATCGTGGACAGTTGTTTTCGAGCCCCATCGGACAGCGCAGCCATTGTCACGCGCCGGCATGACGGACGAATGGAATCCGTCACGATTGACGAACTTGACCGGCTGAGCAATCGCGTCGCGAATGGCTTTGTCGCCCTTGGCTTTGGAAAAGGCTTTTCCGTCGGCGTTGACATGGCACTGACCGTTGAAGCGATCGCCGTCTTTTTAGGAATCATCAAAGCAGGAGGTCGCGCCATCGCAATTCCCGACAGTCTGCCGGCGGAGGAGATTGCCAGGCGTCTGCGGATAGGCAATGCCAACATTTGCGTCACCCAAGACGTCATCTGGAGGAATTCAAAATGGCTGCCTCTTTACGAAAAAGTTTGCGATGCCCATGCACCGATAACGATCGTCCTGACCATGTTGGATTCAACTCAACTGACTTTGCGTGATGGGGACGTTTTGTGGAATTCTTTTATAAAGAACGCTGACACGTTCGCTTCTGTTGCGTGTTGTGCAGAGGACGACATCACCGTCCTGTTCTCTTCCGGAACCACGGGAGATCCGAAGGCCATTCCATGGAACCACACAACCCCGATCAAGTGCGCATCGGATGCAATGTATCACCATGACGTCAGTCGGGGCGATGTCCTCTGTTGGCCGACAAGCATGGGATGGATGATGGGGCCTTGGTTGGTTTTTGCAAGCCTGATCAACCGTGCGACGATTGCCATCTACGAAGGCGGTCCGATCGAACGAAGTTTTTGTGAATTTGTCGAGCGGGCACAGGTCACAATGTTGGGTGTCGTACCCAGCATCGTGAAAGGCTGGCGGACCACGAAACATTCTGAAGGTTTCGATTGGAAACGAATCCGAGCGTTCAGTTCCAGCGGCGAGGCGTCGAGCGCAGAGGATAGTTCCTGGCTGATGTGTGCCAATCAACCCGCAGGCGTCATGAAGCCGATCGTTGAGTATTGTGGTGGAACGGAAATTGGCGGGGGTTATCTCACGAACAATCTTGTGACATCGCAAAGGCCCGGAGAATTCAACGGCAAAACAATGGGAATTGATTTTGTGGTGCTGAACGATCGAAATGAGCCTTGTCACGAAAACGAGGCGGGAGAAGTCTTTCTCGTTGCACCGTCAATGGGGTTATCAACGCGGATTCTGAATTCGGACAATTCGCAGGTTTATTACGCGAATTGCCCCAAGTGGCACGAAGAGCCGCTCAGGCGTCACGGAGACCGGATCATCGTACGCGGCAAGAATCGATGGCAATCCGACGGGCGCGCGGACAATACGATGAATCTCGGCGGGATCAAGATTGGATCTGCCGAAATCGAACGTGTCGTGAGTCAAATCGAGGGGCTGCTTGAATGCGCGGCTGTGGGCGTCCCTCCGATCGGTGGTGGTCCAGACCGTCTGGTACTTTACGTTGGAATAGAACGGGCTGTGGACAACTCGGCACTTAAATCAGCGGCTCAGAATCGGATTCGCGATTCGTTAAATCCGCTATTTCGAGTTCACGATCTGGTCATCGTTGAATCGTTGCCAAGAACGGCATCAAACAAAGTATTACACCGTGAGTTGCGAGAAGATTACCGACGACGGGAATCCGAGCCGTGCTCTCTCCCAGTCTGATGTTCCAGCAGTTCTCAATCGTTGGCGGGAGGAGGTCTCAAAGGAGGCATCGCGCACGGAAAGACCGACGAGCTTGGTTTCCATGCGATCGAAGACCGCCATTACGTCACCGACGTGCACGCGACGGTCCTCAATCAACTGGGAATCGAGCCGCAAAGCCCCGAAATCCCCGGCCGCAAACGCCTGGAACTCGACTACGGCAAACCGATCAACGAAATCATTGCATGAGTCCGTAATGGTGCCCAGCCGCGACTGGCTCAATGTTCATGCAGCAACATTCAGTTGCAACGAGGCACCCGAATCGGTCGTTCAGCAAGCGAAACATGTGCTGGTTTACCGGCCCGGGTCTGGCCGCGGACGCGGCGTCAGCGGGTAGACGGGCGAAGCCTGTGGATTCAGGCGCGAATGAGTTATTTTAAGCCGCGAATGCGGTGACAGGTACGCTTGCCGCTACGTTCGCGGCTCACAGGGTGCCCATGCGCGGGCGCCCACGGGCCGATGAAGTCGTCTGGCGGTGTCTATCGGCTTTCACCCGCTCTGCGGCTGAATTGCGAGCATTCACAACGTCCGCTTGAGCGTCTACCACTATATCCCAGAATTGATTTCGGTGATATCGAATTAAACTCGTTACTCGATGCCTTATGCCGCAATTGGGAACCCTTATGACAGACGTTAAACAGCAACGGCATGACATCTCGACTCCGTTTAAGACGTTAGTCGCCGAGGCGTCCGATTTCGATCTTCTTTGGTCGACGCATTTCAAAATCGGTCTCAAATACGACCTCGAATTTGACACGTCTGATCACTTCTATGACACGTCTCGTTTGAGTCCGGAAGAACGAACCATCGTGCTCGTCCTGAATTCTGCACGTGCGATGGAACTCGGCGGATTCGAATACCTCCTGTCCGAGGGCAGCGAGCAAGATACCGACTGGTTGCGGACCGCCGAAGCACACAAAGATGTTGGGCTGCATCGCGCATACGAGGCTTTTCAACGAGTATTTGCCGCTTTCCCAAACCAATCTGTTCCCGTCGATCCCAAGCAGCGAATTGAAGAGTACAAACTTCAAGACAAGGCGACGCGAGAAGAAACCGAAACCATGTATTGGGGAGGTGGGCGAGAAAAAGCGATCGCGGCTTTCATTCGTTGCCACGCTGACAAGTTTCAGGATATGGATGAAAAGGAACCAACCGCTTGGAGCCAAGCGAGGGATTCCGCTTCAGCGAAAGAGTTGGTTCCCATAATCACCTTCGGCGTCTTAATGGCGTGCGTGTCGGCGGCGCTTTATTGGCACCGACCCTGGTGGCACTTGATCACGACGTCCGCCGGGATCGTGGGAGCGTTCCTCGCCTGGATAGGACAACGATTATGGAGACGGAATTTCGCGAATCAAAACCTCGGATGGCTCGATCGTTTGTTGGATGAGGCAGGTCGAGAACACGTAATCGTCTGGAAGCCGCTTGGTCGTGAGATCATGGACGACGACATTGCGTTTGCGAGAAGTGTTGGCCATGCGCTCGATGAAGAGAAGCTGGGACTGAATGAGCAAGGTCGCTGCATTTCAGTTCTAACGCTTGAAACCCAATTTGATGCGGTTGGCATACGCATTCGCGGTTGGAACCCGGACGACATGTTGATGGCAGTCCGACCTTTTCTTCAAAAACACTTTCCGCATGGTTCATTTCTCCTCTCGGAAAAATGGCCTCAACCTCAGCCATTGTTTGAAGGTGACAAAATCACGGCGTGCTGGTGGCGTGGTTAATCGGAAAAAAACGGAAACCAGGTGTCAGAAACCAAATACGTGATTCAGTTCCTGACACCTGGTACAGCCACGATGTCGCCTTCAGGATTCGACCGGCAGTGGACACAAGGGGACACAGCACTTTTATGAGAATCGCAAAAAGGCAATCCATTATGGTCTCGATGAAGTTGCGAGTCCCGCGGTGCGTTCACACCTTTTGGCGCCAAGTGAGTGATCTGAACATCGAGCGCGGGGCGCTCTGGGAGAGGAATCGGATGCCCTCTCCGTCAGATGTCGCGCAAAGACAGATCATGTATGACTTCGACTGATGCTCGCGATCAGTCGGCTGTCGTCAAAAGTTGTCTCGCCGAACTGCTCAGATTGAAGCGGTGCTGGTTCATTCGACTTCTGGTCGCATCCACGGTCGTCGGCGTCCCGGCCACGGCGCGAAACATCTGGCCAAATCCCAGCACCAGTTTGCACCAGGTTGTGGGCTCGAATCCCAGTCGCTGAAAGACGGGGGGAACATCCTTGGGAGTTATACCACGTTTCACCGGCGCAATCTGACGAGCGGTCCAGTCGAGAAGTGAGATGTAATCCACGATCGACAGCGCCAGAAATCCCTTGTCGCTGCAGCGATGGGCCACTGATCGTGCTGAGGACTTTTGGGAAGCTCGGCGGGAACTCCTTGCTGAGTCGTTCAATGAATTTCTGCGAGACTCATCGGAGCAGCGCCGCCTGGGATCATCCTGAGCAACCAAGGGAGCTCGTCAGCTCGTTTTCTCGGAATTGTCCGGACTCCAATTGTTGCCGGTCAAGAAGATGTCCGAGTCCGCCCTTCGACCGTCCGACATTCTTCGCTCCGAGCGTGTATTTTGCCAGCAGTGGCATCGGGAGGGGTGCCATCGATAGTTGGGGTCATTGTGAAATGAGTCGTGAGGTTGCCATTCAATTCAGATTCACCATCCTGAATGGCCTGCAAGGCCTACGGATATCAGCCCGGGGTTGTCCCGTTGGCGGGACTACCCCGGGAAATTGATCACATCAAATCGCCAATCACCCTGAAAGGGTGAAGGAACTTAGCACGTGTGGTATTGAAGTCCCAACTCATCACGGATAGGCGCAATCGATCCCAGGTTTCCCGTACCCCTGCAGGGTACCTTGAGTTCTGCTTACTCAATACCCGGGGTAGCCTCGATGACGAGGCAACCCCGGGCTGGTTTCCGTCGCGCTTTCAGCGCGATGAAGTCATTGGCGAATATCCTGAACATTCGATCTCCACCAATTGTCGATTGCACCCCATCGGGGGTTCGCTCGGGAGCAAAAACAGACGGCGCAACAAAAACTGAAAAATCACAAAATAACGTACATTTCATATTGACGACATATTATATTGTAGTTAACATTGTGTGATGTCATGTAGCGTCACGGTTGTTGTGCGGCATGTCGCGATTTCCGACAATGTCGTGGAGAAGTTCAATGCGCGCTTCAGATTCGAATTTCAATGTCCCGATGACGCATTGCAACGTCTTTTCATGATCTTCGACCCGTGCGATGCGCTCGTCGCGAAGCATAAGACTGCCGTTCGTGACCGACGATGCCTTCAGACTCGATCGGTGGTACGCTGTGACAGAGATCACTCAGGTCCGCTTCCCTTGCCGACACATCAACGCCGTCGACGGGTGGATCAGAACAATGCCGGCAAGTTGTCCAATGTTGGCCAAACGTGGCCAAACACGAATAGTGCGTTCAACGCTATGGAACAGGCATGTTGGCCAAAGGTGGCCAATGTTGTCCAAACATAAGGAGTGCGTTGTCAAAGCTTAATTTTCGGGTGCCACTGCTTGCCCGGCTTCGGGCAAGCAGTGCTCTTAACGACCAGTCGCCGACGGTGAAGCCATTGCTTCTACGAAGACTCCGAAGCAATGGCACACAACCCGGCAATTTAGATGGACAACGCACTAAATCAACGGCGGCGATTGTGGAGCGCTATTATGAAGTCACGTTTGTAAGCATTCGGCATGAGCCACGGTAGTGGCGGAAGCGGGTAGCCACTGGCGAAAGCCTGTGGAATCAGGCGTGAAAGAGTTGTTTCAAGCCGCGAACGCGGCGACAGTAATTCTGTTGAATATAACGAGGAGCGCTCTGCATACTGTCCATGGCAATAGAATCGCTTGGCTGTCGAGAACTCTGACTGAGACCGCCTGGATGAGCACGTATACAGAGCTTTCGTTCCAAGAGCACGGAACGGTATTTATTTGAAGGTGAACATTGCAACTGAACTCTGCCGCCGCGTTCGCGGCTCGCAATATGCCGATGCGGTGGTGCCCACGGGCCGACGAAGACGTCTGCCCGTGGCTACCTGCTTTCGCCTGCTCCGCGGCTGAGATGCAAGCATTCACAACGTCCGTGCGAGTGCGCTCCACAATCGCTGCCGGTGAATTAGTAAGTAGATCGCGGCGGGCGGGTTTAACTTCTCAGCCAAACTGCATCTTTCCATCTACTTTCTACTCACTACCTTCTACTTTCTCGCCGCTTCATTTTTGGGCTGTTCAGGCCCAAAAATGGAGGCGTGCGTAGTTCGCTGCGGCCGACGAAACGCAACCACCTGGTCGTTGTCTCCTCGCACTTTGGGATTGTAAAGTTGACCAAGTGGAAAGAACGTCGTACGTGGCTGGGAATCCGATAACTGCGAAGCGTCCTGCCGACGTCGAAAGATCCACTGCGACCAACGTGGGTCGAGACTTTGTTCGACACGGTGCCGACCTGAACCGGAGGATTTATGCCGTCTTCAATTTCTTATGACGTGGAGACTGTTCCGGGTATCCGCATTCCCATGCGCGACGGTGTGCAGCTCGCGGCCACGTTGTACCGGCCTCGGGACGGCGGTCCCCGGCCGTGCCTTGTGAATTACAATCCCTACCACAAAGATGGCCGTGTCGGATTATGGTATGAACCACTGCACCGGTTCTTTGCTACCCGTGGTTTCGCGGCCCTGGTCGTCGATTTCCGGGGACTCGGCTGTTCTGAGGGGACGAACAATATCCCGTTCGATACGCAAGAGGGGCGCGACGGCCATGATGCCGTCGAATGGGCCGCAGAGCAGAGATGGTGCGACGGCAACGTGGGGATGTGGGGCACATCCTACGGCGGCATCACGTCTCTAAAAACCGCCGCTGAGCGTCCGCCGCACCTGAAGGCCATCGTGCCGATTCACGCGACCACGGACAACTTTCGCAACTTTCTGACCGTGGGCGGGTGCCTGAATGGTTTCTGGGCCAATGGCGACTGGGGGCCACGGATGGTCGGCTGTAACCTCACTCCTCCTTTGGAATCGGATCACGACGGATCGCTGGATCGGCTTTGGACTGAACGGTTGAAGGACGCTCGGCCCTGGTGCCTGGAGTGGTACGACGCGACGGACGAGGCAGCTCGCTGGGCCGAACGAGCCATCGCCGTCGAGCAGGTCACAGCCGCGACTTTCGCGGTCTGTGGTTGGAAAGACTTCTACGCGCAGGACACCCTGGATTACTTCCATCGTCTTGGCGGACCGAAGAAACTGCTGATGGGCCCGTGGAAGCATATTTTCCCCAACCTGTCGCCCGTTGAGCCGGTGAATCTGCTGGAGCTGATGTTGCAGTGGTGGAACCGCTGGCTGCGCAACGAGAAAAACGAGGCCGAGACCGGTCCGCCGATCACCATGTTCGTGCAGGGTGCCGGGGTCTGGCGTCGCGAAGAGGTCTGGCCGCCCCGCCGCAACGAATCGCGCGAGCTCTTCTTGTTGCCGAATCGAGTACTGGGTGAGGAGCCGCCCGACCAATCCGGCGAGAGCGAAGCGTATCGCTACGATCCCACAGTCGGTCTCGACTCATTGGGCTTTGACCCCTGGACCGCTGGGGTCGTCGATCCGGGAGACCACAATGGCGACGATGCTCGTTCGCTCTGCTTCACGTCCGAACCGCTCTCGGAGGATTGGGAATTGACAGGGCGAGCGCAAGCCGTGCTGCGGGCGAAGGCGTCTGTCCCCGGCTTCCAATATGCCGCCAAGTTGTGCGATGTTGATCCCGGCGGCCACTCGCGTCTCGTCACCATGGGATGGTGCCCCGATGCTGTGTCGGATTCCAGAGAATCTCATGATGTGAAGGTCTCGTTGCAATCCACCTCGCACGTATTTCGGCGGGGCCACCGATTGAGGCTGAGCGTGGCACTGGCGGATTTCCCACGGATCTGGCCGACGCCTTTGACCGGCGAAATCCGGCTGGAGTACGACCGCGAACGGCCGCCTCGATTGCTATTGCCGCGCACCCCGCCTCAAGATCCGCCGCTCAATTCCATCGAATTTCCGCCGCTGGAACCGACGCCATGTTCCTCGTCGGAGCTGGCCGTCAGCGCGGAATGGGAGTGCGGCCGCGAGTTAATCCGTCAAGCCGCAACGCTGAAGCATCGTGGACGCCACCGCTATCGGCTGACAACAGGCGGAGCAATCACTTGCACGCATGAGTACACCGCTCGAGTCGAGGCCGCAGATCCCGCCGGGGCAGCCATCGATGTCGTCTCCAACGTTCTCGTCGAGCGGCGATCCGGGACCATCCTGGTCAAGACAACCAGTCATGTGACCCCTCAATCCGTCTCCATTCAAGCTGAAATTGTCCGAGACGGCGAAGTGATCTTCCAACGCAATTGGAACTGCCAGCGCTCTCCTGCGGTGTCGTAGATCGGTTGCTTTCACTCTTGGCGGTCATCATCTCGAGCGAAATGCCGGTTGAGCGTCGAGCAACTCGAATGGACGCAAAGAGACCTGCAAATGTCCGAAACGGTGTCAGGACGTTCCGACCTGATACTCCAAAAGCCACTCGACGAATTCTCGACAGATCCTTCGGATCGACAGCGCGGGCGCTCCGAAGATTCGTCTAACGTCTTCAGACGTGGTCACTTCCTTGGTTTGTTGTAAAGCTCCATCACTGATTTCCTGATCGGCGTCGCTATTTCCGGGTCATTACTCGGCATTCAGTTTGCGTATCGGGGCGTCATCGACGACGACGGGAAGGAACGGAAACCGTCTGCGCAGCAGCGAGGCTTGGGAGCGTGGAAGCAGTGGAGGCAAGCATTCGGTCGCGGGCCCAGATCGTTGAGCGCCCTTTTTGGTTGAAGTCGAACTGTGTTGGTCGAACCGCTGCGAACTTCTTGGCAGTCGGGCCATAGTTCTTTGTCACAAATGTCTGTTCAGCCACTCTGCCCAAAAATCCATTCTTGGTGGTGTGGCTTCGATTTAGAGCTTCACTTCAAAGCTTTTGCGGGCATCACTTTTAAAGGAGCAAGACCGATGAAAACAACACGCATCATCGAGAGTTTGGCCTCTCGTTTCATGTCTGGGATCTCTCATGCTGCTTGTTTTAAAACACGGCCCACAACTCGCCGCAACAGGCGAATGAGTTGGGACACCCAGCCGTGTCTGATTGAGTCGCTGGAATCGCGAGAGCTGCTCTCAAGTGCAGCTCTCGCCAGTGCAGCTACCGCCGCTCCCGAGAATCTGGTTCAGCCGACCATGACAGGCACCGGCAGTCAAGTCGGCAACAATCCTCTTTCCATTCTTGGTCCTGATGGTACGACGACTTATTCCGTGGACAACTACGGGAATTTGCTACAGAGAATCAACGGAAACCCGTCGACTGTGATTGACAGAAACGTTTCCCAATTCCGTATTAACAACGATAGCACCTATATCGTTGACCTCCACAACGATTCCACATTATTCGAACAAAGCACTTCTGCCCCCGTACTAGGGGGGTGGACACAAGTTGATCAGAATGTCCATGCCTTCAATATTAATGGCAACAATGATGTGGTAGCCCTGCACGCTGATAGCACCCTGACCGAGTTCACCGCCTACCTTAGCATGTCCAGTTTTGTGCAGATTGGCAGTAGTGTGACCAGCTTCGCCATCGCGGGCAACGGCGATGTGGTGGAATTGGATAGCTATGGCGCAGTGTACGAGTCCACGGCCTTCCGCACTAGCACCGTCATGCTAATTGACGATGTTGTGACCAGCCTTGTCATCGCAGGCAACGGGGATGTGGTCGACCTGCACGCCAATGGTGACGTGTACGAATTCGTCGCCTTCCGCAGTATCGCCCACGCGTACATTGACGCGGCTGCGACCAGCGTCGCGATCGCCGGCGATGGCGATGTGGTCGACCTGCACTCCAATGGGAACATGTACGAGTTCATCGTTCCTCGTACTGGTATCGCCTTGAACATTGACACCGGTGTGACCAGCTTCGCCATTGCAGGCAACGGCGATGTTGTGGACTTGCATGCCAACGGCAACCTGTTCGAGTTCACGCTCCTCAACAGTCTTCTCGCCTTGAACATTGACAGCGGTGTGACCAGCTTCGCCGTCGCAGGCAACGGCGATGTTGTGGACCTGCACTCCAGCGGCAACTTGTTCGAGTTCACCGAATTCCGCAGTAGCACCAACGTGTACATTGACGCGGGTGTGACCAACTTCGCCATCGCAGGCAACGGGGATGTGACGGACCTGCATTCCAATGGCTACGTGTTCGAGTTCACCGCGTTCCGCACAGGCAACGCCGTGAACCTTGACGTGGGTGTGATAAGCTTCGACATCGCCGGCAATGGCGACGTCGTGGTACTGCACGCCAATGGCAACCTGTTCGAGTTCACCGCCTTCCGAAGTGACAGCGTTGCGTACATTGACGCCGGTGTGACTAGCTTCGCCGTCGCAGGCAACGGGGATGTGGTAGACCTGCACCCCAGTGGCAACTTGTTCGAGTTCACCGCCTTCCGCAGTGGTACTGCCGAAATAATTGACAGTGATGTCGACCTCTTCGCCATCGCAGCCAGCGGCTTTGTGGAGGATCAGCGTAACACGGGTATTAAATACATCCAAACCAGTTTCCGTGGTCCCGTCAACCTACCGATTATGCAATTCCAGTGACGGTATTATGGAATTGTCAGCGACTCCAGTACCCGCAGATCAGGCGGGTACTGGTTGTCGGTTGACGGACAATCAATGTTCCGCAAGTCTGGATGATTGACAAGTCCAAAGAATACTGTTTTCTCTGGTTGGATTTCGATATGTTGTGGATGGCTCGCCGTCACGGTACCGACCTCATATGGATTTGTCTCAAGGAGAACAGTGGACTTGGCTCCGACCAAACCAGTCGACGCAACCAATTCGTCCCGTCGGAATGCCACATTCATTTCGGTTTTCATCATTATCTTCTCGGCCGCGCTGGCGTATTCGAACAGTTTTAACGGGCCGTTCGTGTTCGACGATGTTCCGACAATCGTCAACAGCCCGTCCATTCGGCAGCTCTGGCCAATCTGGCCCGTGCTATTCATGGCAGGAGTCTCAGCGATTGGACGCCCGCTGGTCAATCTCTCGTTCGCACTGAATTATGCGTACGGAGGTTTGAACGTTACGTCTTATCACATCGTCAATATCTTCATCCACGTCGTTGCCGGACTTGCGTTCTTTGGTGTCGTTCGACGGACACTGGAACGATCCGCCGCTTCAATCCAGTTGAACGAGCATGCCACTCAGATTGCTCTGTTTTGTTCGCTGATTTGGACGCTGCATCCTTTGCAGACCGAGTCGGTGACGTACGTCGTTCAGCGTTCCGAATCGCTGGGCGGTCTCTTTTACCTGCTGACACTTTATTGCGCGATTCGAGCCGACTCGTCACGACGATCGACTGTCTGGGCGACTGTATCATTTCTCGCTTGCCTTTGTGGAGTGGCAAGCAAGGAAACCATTGTATCGGCACCGTTGGCGGTGATCGTATACGACTGGGCGTTTTCGGGATGCACGATTCACTCGTTGCTACAGCGGCGCCGGTGGCTTTATGCGTCTCTCTTCAGCACGTGGATTCCACTGATGTTTCTCGTTTTCCTGGGTCGTTGGGGGAGTGCCGGCTTTGGGTACGGACTGAGTTCGTGGGAGTATTCGATGACTCAATTCGGAGCGATCGTTGGCTATTTGCGTCTTTGCATCTGGCCGGATTCGCTCGTTCTGGATTATGGAGCGGGCGTCACTCGCAACGCCAACGAGATCGCACCCGCCGCGATCATCGTCGGGCTGTTGGCTTGTGGTTCGATCGTCGCCATCAAGTACCAGCGCTGGATCGCGTTTCTTGGATTCGTTTTTTTTGCGGCGCTCAGTCCCAGTTCGAGCTTTATACCGCTCGTCACCCAAACAATTGCCGAACATCGGATGTATCTTTCGCTTGCATCCGTAGTCGTCCTGGCGGTCGTGGTGATCTGGCAAACGTGTCGGTCGATCGTACGAAAATGGTATCCGAAAATCAGTTCGTCCAGATTTGAATGGCTCGTTCCCGGTTTTGTGTTATCACTGATTGCAATCTGTTTCGGCACCATGACGTTCTCAAGAAATTTCGAGTACGGGGACGCAATCCGGACATAAGGACGAAGACTGTCGGGACATCTCCGAACATTACTCGCAATCCGATTATGGACGAGTAATGTTCGGAGATGTCCCGACAGTCTTCGTCCTTATGTCCTGATTGCGAACGAATATCTGGAAAAAGATCCCCGGACGGCGATCGAATGGTTCGATCGAGCGATCGAAGGCTATCAACTCGCACAGCAACGCAACAAGCTGACAAAAGTCGTCGAATTTCAAATTGCGACGATGTACTGCGCCAGGGCAGTCGCGTACTCAAAGCTCAAGGACTTTGACAGAGCTCTTGCAGACTTTGACCATTCGCTGGAATTGGATTCCACACTGGTCAACACCCATTTCAATCGGGGAAAAGTGCTGTATCGGATGGGGCGGGATGACGACGCGCTGATCAGCATCACGAACGCCATCGATCTGGAAACACTGGTTCCGGACCAACTGTTCTTTCGCAGTGTGATATTCACCAAAAAGAAGCGGTACGAAGAAGCGATTTCCGATTTGAATAAGGCCATTGAGATGGACGCCTCCAACGCCGATTACTATCAAGCGCGAGGCTACTGCTTCATGGAACTCGGACGCTTTCAGGATGCCACACTCGATTTTTCAAAGTCCATCCAATTGCAACCGGGTTTCGTGAAAGCCATCTACAGTCGAGGAGTCGTCTATCAATCGACCAATCGCCACACCGAAGCCATCCAGGATCTGTCGCGGGTTATTGCGCTGTCCCCGAAGTTTGCAGAGGCTTACTTAATTCGGGCGAAATGTCAGTTGAGCGTCGGACAACTCGAATGGGCGCGAAGAGACCTGCAAGCGTTCGAAACGCTGTCCGGAAGGTCCGACCTCGCGCTTCGAAAGCGACTCGACGAATTATCGACAGAACCGTCGAGCCGAGAGCCCTCGCAAATACCCAAGAGTCGTTAAACATCTTCCGCCGAAGCGAAAAGCGCCGGCTAACTTTGGCGCTTACGCGACGAGGTCGCATGACACCATTCGGCTTCATCCGGGTCACCGATTTCCTGAAGCGGCCATAACGGTTGATTGACGTTTCGAAAATTCAGATCTGGCCAATTCGGGGTGGCACAACCGGGACAATCGGCGATGAAGGTGGCCGCGACGAAAGGATCGTAATCTGCCCGGAATGCTGTGGGAGATTTCGCCACCACAATGCCACATTCACGTGGGTTGAGGCCTACGGATTCGTACAACAACGGCGAGCTGCCGGGCCCGCTCCTTTCCGTAAACACCACCGCAACATCCCCCGAGCGAACGACGGCGCCGCGCCCCATCTGGATGGGCATCTTCCGCCCCAGAGCTCCGTTCAACTCATACTGAATGAGTAACAACCGGTCGACCGTGCCGCGAAATCGGAGCGGCTCAGAAAACTCCGGCGCCAATGTCCCTCCGACAAGCGTGTCGAACACTCCCCCTACGCCGGCCTGTTCCGCATGAACCACTGCTGCGGGATCTACAAGAAACGTCATGGCGCCGTGCGGGATGGGCTGCTGTTTGACCAGTTCGCGCAACAGGACGGTCGAATCACCGGGAGCGCCACTATTCGTCGCGTCGGCTCCGTCGCCGATGACGATCGGATGCCCGCCGTGAGCTAAACATTTGGCGACGACGGCATTCGGACTGTAGCGTTCCACGTCGCTCATCGCACCCCGCAAATCCCAGCAGAACTTGGCAATCTCTGTTACGACCTCGTCCCAGCGATCCTCTTCGGACGCCGTGTGCAACGTCACCGTCCATCCCAGCTCGGGGCAATCGAGCCAGGGCATGGCCAAGTACAACCCAGCCGACAACACTCCCGG
>Ga0206876_1144_pt1 | contig 17159 bp, 17 predicted proteins | sample Alteio_BWOrgCont_10_FD_152619 | JGI IMG/M metagenome (GOLD analysis project Ga0206876, IMG submission 152619) | Enriched cells from forest soil in Barre Woods Harvard Forest LTER site, Petersham, Massachusetts, United States -... | ecosystem: Environmental > Terrestrial > Soil > Temperate forest >...
TCATCCAGAAAACTGTCATATGGATGATTTAGTTTCATATACCAATAATGAAGGAGCAATTTGTAAAAATTTATTGCTGGTTGATGAGAATGGAAAACAATATTATTCAATTTGTGGATATGACGTAGATTTAAATTTGAAAAAATTGACTAAACATCTTAATGTTAAAAAAGTTAAATTTCTTGGAGAGGATGCTGAAAATTGTATTTTGTTTAAAATAAAAGAAATTATGCAAAATTGTAGTGAACAAAATGACACTGCTTCAAAAATGATATTCCACACACAAATAAATGATATTATGAAGGATATTAAAATTATTATTGATCCAAAATTCCGTGATGCGGGTAATGTATGGTTTCAACCTTTAAGGAATGATGCAAATATGATGATAGGTTACAATGATTTTATTAAATTCTTAACATTATTTGGAGTAGAAATTGTTTACATCGATTGTTATAACAAGGCATAAATTTATTTATTCATTAATTTTTTCATCACAGCTTCCACAAAATTTAATGGAACCATTTTTACATTATCATCATTAACATATGGAATTGTATCAAATTTTCCATTTTGAATATCATGTGCAACACTTGCAACAAGATCGTCAAAATGCTGTTCAATTGGAAAATCAATAAGAGGTTTACGAAGTCGATTGCATCGATGAGTTGTTAATCCTGGAAATTTGTGAATGTTTATTGATTCGGTTGCCATTTGTAAAGTTATTATACTTCATCTGATTTATAATAGTTATAATCACTCAGCAATTCAACTTTTTATATTAAAAAGTTGAATTATTAAATGATTATAATTACTATAAATCAAACGATTATTTTAATCTCAGAGACAATGAATGATGCGAAACAATGCATTGCAAATACTCCAGCCAGTTGCGAATATGTTAATTGTTACAATTGTACATGCATAAATATTAAATTTAATTGTGGCACACCATTATTTGGATGTGTTTTATGTAAAAAATATGGAAATATGGAAGGGTTACTTTTAAAATCATTCAGTGAGCAAATAATAAAATTTGAAGACAATGGTATATCATATATATTTGAACCACCAAAATATTCATGTATGCATTGCAAAGATACAAAGATAATAGAAACAGCATACAGTGATGGTGATATTATGCAATCATCATTGTGTAATTTATTTACTGATATCAATAATCCATTTAATTTTTTACAATGTAGTGAATTACCATGTCATAAATGTTTACCAGAAGAATATAAACTTATAGCAAAAAAAGAATTATACAATTATGAAGAAAAAAAGAAATTGGAAAATCGATATAGTGATCAACAAATCCGTTATGTTGATTGTTATAATTGTAAGAAGGTAAATATCAAATACATAAATGGGAATATACAACCAGGATGTTTATTATGCGAAACATATGGAGATGCAAAAGGAAATCTATTAATAGAATTTAGCAAAACAACTCAAAAAATAGATAGTTGTGGTACAATATGTAAATTTACTCCACCAATTAACTGTGATTTTTGCAAGGATAAAATAATTTTAAGATATCAAATTTGGGATGAAAAAATCGTGAAAAAATTTATGAATCCAGAACGATTGATGAAAATTATTGAAATATCATGTCATAAATGCAAAACCACACAACACAATATTGATTTTAAAAGAGAATTAGCAATTTATAATAAGGAAATGTATTAAATTTATTTATCCATAAATATTGAAAAACAAATATATAAAGTAATTTATTATAGTCAACAACTAATAATATATGTTGCAACAATCAAGCGATACATTTCAGCATATATTAGGATATTTGAAATTGAATGATATAAACCAATTAGCCGGTGTGAATCGTTCATTATACAACGATTCAAAAATGCCAATAAATAAAATATGGTCAACAATATCACCAAAGATTTTTGGAGTTAGTGGACAATCAAAAGAAATCAGAAAATCATGCATGAGTGTATTTAATTCAATATTGCCAAAAGTAATTCAACAACAAAAAAATGAAATAAGGTTTGAACTGGACATATCTGATAAATTAAAGTCGTTGTTATTTCCAAAAAATTCAGAAGAGATGAGTCCGTTAATGGATAGATTTATAGATATGATTGTTATACATACATACATATTAGGAACATCACTATCAAATCAAAAATATTATATTGCTGAATGTGATTATATAAGTAAAGAAATTAAATTTGTTAGTTTAAGGGAAATATTAGCATGTGCATTCTTTCATCTTCCATGTTATGGTGAATTTGTTAAAATAATTGACAATGATATGTTATTGGATGAATATATTTGTGCAAAGTTTGGTTCAAATTTTAAAAAAGACAATACCGAATTTAAGTCATCTGACATAGATAATTTTAAAATTAAATGCAATTTTAATGAAATAGTTAAAAAAGTATATAATATATGTACATTTGAATTATTAGCTAATGCTGAAACAGTTGGTATCAAAGAAAGTTTGGATTGCAATCAGCATTGTGGTGGTGAATACATTGATAATGTTGAAATATGTGATACTATTGGTTGTCCATGTACAGGGTGTAATTTATCAAATGGAAAAATATATGATAACACATCACCAACAGAAAGCAAATTTACAAATTTTTTACAATGCATTTTTGATTTTAATAAATTTGAAATAGAGAAAATTAATTTCAACATTGAAAATCATAGTAATGGTAATTTATGTGTAAATGTAGAATGTAGGAATGCAAAGATAAATACTAAATTGAATCATGCGGGTAATTATCAATATCATTTCAACGAACAAATTTATAAAAGAGGTGAACTTATAACAACCAATAAATTTGAAAATATACTGATTGAAATTTATGTGGAAGATAATCAGGTAATAATCAAATCAACGTATGATACAATTGACGTATTATAAACAAAAAAAAGTTGATAAATAAATAATATTAATGATTACACACTTTATTTATATAATTAATGTAAATGATTAGGCAATCACCTGATACGTATAAATGTATAATTGAATTTTTACATTTGCAGGATGTCGAAAGGATGTCAGAAGTATGTAAATTTATGGAAACATCAAATAAACATCTAATTACAAAAAAATGGGATAAAATTTCGGAAGATTTATTTGGTGTTAAACAACGTAAGGATATATGTGTTGATATTTTTAATAATCTTATTCCAAAAGATATATCTCAAACTGGTAATGTATGCGAATTTGAAATTTCAGCCATGGACCAACTTCAAGAAATATTATTTATTGATATCAAAGAAAATGTCATTTCGCCATTAATGAGCAGATTTTTAGATATGATTGTTATATACACTCACGTATTAACAACATCAATACCAGGTCAAAAATATTATATTGCGAATTGTGATTATATTAACAAAGAAATAAAATTTATAAATTTAAGGACATTACTTGTGGGTGCATTTTTTCATTTCCCGTGTTATGGAGAATTTGTTAAAGTGATTGATAAAAATACTTTATTAGATGATTATATAAATGTGAAATTTAAAGAAAAATTCAAAAAAATAGAATCAAATGAAATTTATTCGATTGATAAAGATTGTAAACAAATATTAACATCATATGTACAATTGACGGAAGATGCTGAATTGAATTATAGGCGAGATTTCGAGAGACAATATGATGGTGATGATTTTAACGAAATTGATGAAAATATTATTTTAGATAAGGACAAAATAACCACAATTGTTGATAACAATAGTTCAAGACCATCATTTGGAATTATGAGCAATCTTAAAGAAGTCAATGTTCATGTTAGTTACAGTTGCAACGATCGTTGTGGAGGAAAACAGACATGTAAGAATAATATGTGTGAATGTGAAGGATGTTTGATAACCAATGGACAGATTGAATATGATGATGATCCAAATGTAGCAGAATTTATTAATTGTCTTACATGTTTATTTGACTTTAATAAATTTAATGTTGATAAAAAAATAGATGATGTGGATGATAATGAATTAACAATAGATATAGAATGTAAATATGCAAAAAAATCAGAAACATTAAATCATGCATCCTATTATCAAACACATTATTTGTCAACACTTTATAAAGAAGGTACTATTGCGATTGAGAATAAGGAAATGGATGAAATTTTTATAAAAATACAACGATCAAGAAATAAAATTATGATTAAAACATCTTATTCAAACATTAAAGTATTATAAAAAATTGATTAATTGATTGTTTTAAACATATTTAAAATAATCAATAATCAATTAAAATGAATGTTGATGTGACCAAAAGAAATCTAATTACATTTGATAAAAAATACAAATTGGATGTGTCAGATATTGTCATTAATAACAAAATTGAATTAGAGATTGTGTGTAAAGATCCTCTAATTATTGTCATTAAAAATCTATTATCAAAGTCACAATGCGATCAATTAATTGAAAAAACCTGCAAAATAAAATATGGCACTATACAACATGAATATAATCCTTCCGTTCGTGATAATAAAAGAATATTGTGTATGTCTAATGAATTTGCTGATATGTTATGGAATATAATTAAGGATAAATTGAATGAACTTGATGAATTAAAAGATATGCGACCAGATGGATTTGCTACGGAAGGAAAGTGGATAGCAAATAATATCAATCCATGTTTTCGATTTAGTGAATACAACGCTCCATCAGTTGGATTTAAACATCATCGCGATACGACATTTATCAAAGATTTTAATAACCGATCAATTTTTACAATGATTGGTTATTTAAATAATAATTTTGAAGGCGGTTCAACAACATTTTATAAATCAGACAAATCTTATCGCGCAAAAGGACATACAGTTGAGGAGGAAATGAAAAATGGATATAAGAAAATTTATGAATATGTTCCTGTTATAGGGTCTGCAATTCTTTTTAGTCACAATACAATTCATTGTGGTAATCCGTTAGATGGTACTGAAAAAAAACAAACCAAATATATATTTAGAACAGATATTGTGTTTAAAGGAGGTGTAAATCAATATAAAATCACAGATCCAGATTTTCAAATAGCAGTTTTATTGACTAGACAGGCGCAAATATATGAAATGAAAGGAGAAATAGACAAAGCAAGTGAATGTTATGAAAGAGCAATATCAATTAGACAATGTCAAAATGATATAAATTCCACAACATGTACATTTATTCCTAAAAGTTCAATTAATTTTAGTGATTTATTGGTAGATTGTAAAAAATGTATAATATATTCTTAAAAAATTCCATCGAAGACAATATGTTGATTTTTATCGACTTCGTCGTATGTTGAAGATATTGGAATATGAGATATACACACGACACTTGTGACGACAGTGGATGCCAAAAACAAACAATAACGTGGATATGTTATTTTTGGCTTTATCGATTGTACCATTGTTGATAGTGATCTAAAGGATATTCGTGGATGGACTTGCAATTTTGCTATGATGCGATTCATCTTTTTATAAATAAATAATACTATACTGCATATCAATATATTTAATATTCATTTTTTTATAAAATATCAGATGCATAAAATAATTGTTTTTTCATATCATTATCACAAAATATTTCATCTATTTTTTTCAGTGAATTATCAAATGATATTATATTATTTTTTGTGCATTCAAGTAATTTTAAACCGTCAGGACATCCATGTAGTTTACTTAATAAATTTGATGAACATCTTAAAATAATAACACTATTCGGACATCCTTCTAATGATGTGAGTAAATTATTTGAGCATGTTAATTCAACAACACCTTCTGGACAACCTTTTAGAGATTTGATAATATTACATGAACAGTCAAGATTTGTGACGATTGGAGAATTTTCCAATGTTTCCAATTTATTATATGAACAATATAATTTGTCCATTTTATATGGTAAACCATCAAGAGATGTTAAAAAGTTAGATACACAAACCATTGATTTTACAGTAGCCGGGCAACCAATTAAATTTATCATGTGATTATAACTGCACCCAATGTTAATTAATGCTGTTTTTTTTAGATGTTCAAGTGATTTTATTTTATTTCTTGAACACCTTAATTCTTTTACAGATGCTGGACAAAATTCTAATGATTCCAAATTGTTATACGAAACATCCAAACGAATTACATTAATACCGCAACCTTGCAATGATGTTAATTTATTATTTGAACAATTTAATTCGGTAACTGTATCAGGACATCCTTCTAATGATTCCAAATTGATTCCCTGGCAAATTAATTTAGTTGTTCCTTCTGGAATGGGAATATCTTTGAGGGTTTTTAGGTTTTCTTTTATTGTAAACATCTTTTGTTTGGCCATATTGATTATTGGTTGATTAGTATTTAATTATTCAACTTTTATAATGTGTTAGCCAGCTATCCAACATATTGATCGTAGATTGGTAACAAATGGAATATGGTGTCAATCTATAACTTATATGTTTGTTTGCTGGCAGACTCACCTTATAATGTGTTAGCCAGCGATTAAACATATGGATTATAGATTGATAACAAATGAAATATGATGACAATCTATAATTCATATGTTTTTTTGCTGGCCGACTCACCTTATAATGTGTTAGCCAGCGATTAAACATATGGATTATAGATTGATAACAAATGAAATATGATGACAATCTATAATTCATATGTTTTTTTGCTGGCCGACTCACCTTATAATGTGTTAGCCAGCGATTAAACATATGGATTATAGATTGATAACAAATGAAATATGATGACAATCTATAATTCATATGTTTTTTTGCTGGCCGACTCACCTTATAATGTGTTAGCCAGCGATTAAACATATGGATTATAGATTGATAACAAATGAAATATGATGACAATCTATAATTCATATGTTTTTTTGCTGACAGACTCACTTTATAATGTGATAGCCAGCGATCAAACATATAGATTATAGATTGATAACAAATGAAATATGATGACAATCTATAACTTATATGTTTGTTTGTTGGCCAACTCACTTTATAATATGTTAACCAATAATTCAACATATAAAAAATTGATTATAAATATCTAAATGTGATCCATTACAAATCAAAATATAGTGTAGCCATCTCATATAGAAAATATGGAAAGCAAAACGGAATGCATCTTTCGAATAGTTCCAAGAGGACAATTTGCCACAAATGTTACATACTTTCCAGAACTAAAAATAAGTGAGCAAATAACAGCATTAGAAACAGATATTCGTTATCTTTATAGGAATAAATTGCATCATTACTATAAATTAAGTAATATGATCATACATAATGTAGTTTATGAAATTGATTATGATATATGTGGATCTATTGCTAATGAAAAAGGCCATTATTTAATTCGCGCAACTTTATTAAATTTACAGAAAAAAATTTTAATAGGTGACTCATTTGAAGCTAAATTCTATAATATTTATGCGGTTGATAACTTTTTCAAAAAAATGTCAGAAAGTGAGAAAATTGATGAAGAAAAAAATATGATGCTCACAAGTGATTTTCTAATAAATAAATGGATAAAAGTGGGCAAAAATATCGAACAAACTCTACGTAATTGTGCTTTCATCACCATGTATGGTAAAAAGTTTAAAGAATTAATTGGCGACGAAATTGTGAATTTGGTCAAATTAACAAACTATGATGAGATTCACAACGGCCTTCAGTTTCAATTAGGAGAAATCAAAGATATAAAGGAATTTGATGGAAGTGAATCATGCAAAGCAGGTGGGATATATTTTATTTTGAAAAATGATATTCGTAGATGGTTGGTATATAATGATAAGATCATGGTATGGAAAAGACATATTACTGATATTCCTGATGATGCATTTGTATACATTGAATATGATTCAATATTTGGATTGAAAATCAAAGCAAGTAAAATTGTTTTAGGTCCAAGGGAGTTGATATAATAGTTTTGTTTATAATAAAATTGAATTGTATAATATAATCAGTTTGTAATGTAATGGAACAATAACAAAGATATGCAGGATATTGATATGATGTATCCATATGATCCATATAATCACAATCTTCATGAGATCGTTCGTCCATATCTTATGCAAAGCATTAAGAATCAGTTTGCAATAATACCGAATGAATTAGATGATATTGCGGATGATGATATAATTTATAAAATATTTAAAGCATATTCAAAAAAAAATTATGGTCGGGTAGTTGGACTAATTTCGAAAGGCAATAAATGTATTTTAGATGTTCAGCCATCATTTTGTCAAAAACAAACGATATTAATAAAATGTATTGAAGCTAGCCACTTTGATATAGCAAATAAATTAATTGATATGGGTTGTAATTTAGATTTAAAGGATGAAGATGGTAAGACAGCAATATATTATGTAATTCAGCAATATATGCGCCATGCAGATGCAATTCGCACTGCTCCATCTTATGTTGTTAGCCTATACAAAAAACAAGGTTTCAATATTGCTGATCATCCTACAACAATTATGATGAACAAATTAATTGAAAAGAAATGTAATATGAATTATACATATAATACTAACGATTACACAATTCTAATGCAAAAAGTGGAATCTGAAAGTTTAAACTTAATAATAAAATTAATTACATGTGGTCGTTGCAATTTACCTATTAGGAATAAAAATGGTAAATGCGCGCTTGATATTGCAATTGAACAAAAAAATATTGTAGTTATTAATAAACTCATTTGTGAATATATTAAAAGAGGTCATGTTGGTGAACTTAGTGGTTATGAAAGTTATATTAGTCCAGATCAAATAATTAAAATGAAAAGTGTTTATAAACACAAATTAAAAGTGATTATCAAAAAAAAGAATAATAGTTTTGCGATATGTTACAAAAGTAATATTGCTGATATGAACACTATTGACATCATAATTGATTATGTTTATTAAAGTTGAAATAATAATATATTGTATGCATGTTATAATATGTGCTATAATATAAATGCAACTAACGACATTACAATCTGATATTATTAATGAATTCAAAAAATATTTTTATCCAACGAAAACCATAAAACAAACAACTAATGTAACCATCACACATAATAAGATAATTCAGAAATTTAGTTTCACCAAAAAAGAAAAACGGAATATTATTTCTGAACATGATCGTTGTCAAATTTCAATAGGTTTACAGCAAGGAAAAACATTTACAATTTATAATATTATTAAATCGTGTAATGAGAAATTCCATATACTTGTTACTGCAAAAAGTATACAATATTCACGTGTCAATCAATTTGAAGAATTTATTAAAATGGATGAATTAACAAATGATATTATAGTAATCACTGATGTTGCAAAATATCCCATTGATACAAATAAAAAAGTAATATTAGTTACAACATTTAAAAATATGAAAAAAATGGAAACTATTCATCCAATTGATTTGATGATATTTGATGAAGCATACAAGTACACTGTCAAATTTATAGATGAAATAGTAGAAACAGTCGTATCTAACAAATATCTGTTTATGACAAGACAACCATTATACGGAAATACAGGATTAGAGGATGAAGTAAAATATGGAAAAGTTATCTATAGAACATATTAAAAAGTTGATATTGTAAGTCATTAGACAATCTATAATATCAATTATAAATTATAACCATCAATGACTACAATATATTGTCGTGAATGTAAGGTAGATGCAGGTCAATTTGATATCAAAATAGTGGCTCCATGTGTATGCCAAAATGATTTGAAATATATTCATAATCTATGTATCAACACAAAATATTGTATCCATTGTAAAACTAAATTCATTTCAACACATGTTGACACACATTGGATAAAATATATTGAAAACATAGCACTACAATTAGTTTGTTGTGCAGTATTTACATGGGCACTTTCTTTTCCAAAAATTGTTATGGGTGCTGATCTAAGGAATAATTTTTGTTATAATATGATGCTATTAATAATTGAATATATAACAATTCTCGGTGCAATTGAAATAATTCAAACTGAACAACTTTCCACAGGAATAATTAAGTATACTCAAGTATACGATGTCATGATAGCAATTATATGGATTGTTGTTTCTACTATTTATAGATATTTAGATTTTTCGTATGTATGGATTATATGCATATGGAGTATACTTGTAATATATGGTTTACGAAGAATATATTTTGTGAATAAAGAAATATATGAGGATGCGAAGGATGAAAATAATTTAGCATATTCATTAGGTGTTATTGAACGTGATAATGCCAACGATATATATGAAACGGACTAATTTGATTTATTATGTCAACTTTTTAAAAAAAGTTGAAATATCAAATATACTGACAAACTCATTTAAAATGGATATTACCATCTGCTTGTGAAAGTATAATTCCGCATTATAACAAATTCAATGGCAACATTTACTATGGCAAACATTGTCATTGGTCGTTCAGTTGTTTTAGCTTATGTCATTCCGGTTGCTGTTTATGTTCCACTTTCCAACCCACAAGACAATGAGGGTGTTATTCGGAATAAACAAGCCCACCATGATCGAAAGAATACCCCCTATATACGAATGGCCAAACCATTAATTCCAACATTTCGAATGTCATTGCCTTCATTGCCTTCATCACCGTCGCACGAAAGTAAATCTACGTCAGGTAGCTCATCTTCTTCATCAACGCCTACGCCGGCAAGTGTTGTACCGGCAGGTGGTTCTACTACTGTTGCAACAAGCTTAAGGAAATTAAGAACTCTTACAGATTTTATTCTTCAACATGCGTTCATTAAAATATCAGAATCAAAAATTGTTCCAAAAACAATGCATACTGATAAAGGATTTGGTATATCAAAAAATTTTGGTCGTGATATAACATATGTCATGCCATCATCATACAAATTTGGTGATGAAAACGACGCAAAACAAATTTACCAATTGCGACGAAAGATGTTTATCATCACGTTGATGGATATGTTAGGTGACGCAACAATATCCATTTACATTGATATTTATAAAGAAAAACATCGCAAATTTCGTATTGCGATCATAAATGGGAAATTGGTTTTTTCTGATATAACCAAATTGAAAGTTAAAGATTTCCCATTAGAAAAAGGTGAGGTACCGTCAGTAGCATTGAAAAGTTTACTTTATATTGTTCATCCATTTGTTTAATTACACGACAACATAATAATCCAATCTGTAATATCAACAACTTGATATTAAAAATTGAATTTATTTATTATTGATCGATCAAACAAACTAATAAATAAATCAAATGGGAAATTCGTGTACATCAGTATATTCATCAACTATCACATTAAATCATACTTATATTTATAAAAATAATATAACTACATCTGGATGTAGAGTTGCAAGAACTCTTAAGGCAGTAGAATTATATCCATCATATAAAATTTATCAAGATCGAAAGAAATATAAATTTTATGCAAGTGAAAAAATCGCATACAAAACAAGATTTATAATTTATAAAACGGTCAAATTGAATACAGACATTAGATTTCCGTTGGGAGAAAAAATTTCAAAGGATTGCACATATGAAAGAATGATTGTTGATTCACACAACGATAGTTTTTTAATTTTGACAAAAGAATATGAATGTGTATATTATGCAAATAGTACATCGGTACATATATCAACAGATATATCAACAAGTGAAGTTGTACCATATGTTTTTAAGGAGGTTGTTGAGCATCGAAAAAAAATGGAAAATGTTCAGATATCATATCAGACAATGGAATAAATAAATTACTCGACAACCTCAACAATCTCAAAATCCTCAATTATTTTTTTATCATCAACAGGTATATTAATAATTTGTTCGACATATTGTAAATAATTTTCTGTCAAGATTTTTTTGATTTTTAAAGCACATAATTCCATATTATCAATTTGATTTTCTTCCTTATACATTACATATGCTCTTTGAAACATTTTTAAAGCCATCGTATAATTTGGTTTAGTAAAACCGATTTCTGCATATCTTTCATGATAAATTAGGCCAATGTTCCAATATGATTCAACTGATCCAGATCTGTTATAATACATAATTGCTTTTTCAGTTGATTGTGGTACACCATAACCAAAATCATATGCAAATCCAATAGAATGTATTGCCATGTTACATCCGAGTGCTTCTCCTTTCAAAAGCCATTCCATTGCTTTTTCATATTGTTTGTTTTTTTTATATAATTCATAAATTGAATACAAACAAATTGTAGTTGACATATTATTATCAACCAAATAACTTAAATATTTTTCATAATAACTCAAAGCGACAATAAAATTGCTCTCATTATTGACTAATTTATTTAAACTATATATGCGTGCAATATTATTATAAGACTCATAATGTTCGTATTGTAATGCATTTTGATACCATGTTAATGCATCAGTATATTTATGTTGTGTGTTGTATACATACCCCAAATAATGCATTGTATAACCGATTGTCTTTTTTATTGATAATGGATTGTTGATATTGATATGTAATAATTTAATACATGCATCAACATCCTTATCAACACCTAAACCTCGAAAATACAATGTTGCTTGTTGATATTGACTTGTCGGACATGAATAATTTTGTATGCATTTTTCATATAACTCGAAAGATTGTTTATATTCTTTCTTATTTTGACAAATAGTTGCCATATTAGCTAAACCTAAAACATCACCATTTTGATATGCTAATATATAACAGTCATTTGCTAAAGATAGATTTTTTTCTAAACCAGCATATTCCATGTCATAAAAATTTCCTTTCAATTTATGTATGTATCCATATGAAGCTGTTAATGTCATTTCATTAAACCAATCAAATAATTTTTTTTGATCATCGGTTGTTAACTTTATAACACTGTCAAGAACTATTCGATTAGTTTCATAATATTCTTTATCACATTTGCTTGATAACATTTTTTCATTAATCAAATCTTTGATACTTTGTACAGTCATTTTTATAATTATTATTTTATATATACAGGTGCACAAATAGTTTAGTTTTCAACTTTTTGTTATGATAAAATCATAACAAAAAGTTTAATATTTTTTTTTATATAAATAAATTAATCAACAAGTTCAAATTCATCAACTGATATTTCTTTTTTAGTACATACAGCATTTTCTACTTTTTTTTCACTATCAAAAACTTTGGATTTAATAACATCCTTAGCTACATTTAAATAATTATAATTTAAAATAAGTTTTATTTGTTCAGAACAATTTTCCATATTCTCAATGTCCTCATCTGTTTCATATAATAGATAAGCTTTATGAAACATTTCCAATGATAATTTATAATTGCATTCTGTGTGTCCAATATCTTTATAATTATTATAATAAAGTCTTCCTAAATTCCAATATGAATTAGCCTCTTGTGCTATTTGATAATAAGGGATTGCTTTATGAATAGATTGTACAACTCCTAATCCATTTTCATATGAATAACCAAGCATGTGAATAGCTGTTTTAAAATCTAATGCTTCTGCTTTATGTAACCATTCAAGTGCTTTCTCATATTGTTCATATTTATAATACACCTGGCTTATATCAAACAGACATTCTCCTGTAGGCATATTGTTTTGAATCAAATAAGCCAGATATTTTTTATAATAATGGAGTGCAATGGTGAAATTTGTAGTATTTTTTGGCATATCTTCTACATACATACATGCTATATCATTATACGATTCAAAATGATCATATGATAATGAATTTAAATACCAATTTAGAGCTTCCATATTTTCAGGAGGATCTTTAAATTCGCAAATATATCCCAAACTATTCATTGCATCACCAATATTCTCATTTGTAGAATATTTGTTTGCGATGACAGCTTCAAATAATTTAATTGCACGTGTTTCATCAACAGTAGTTCCTTCTCCTTCAACATATAAATTTGCAAGTTCCAATTGGCTATACGGATTTTCAAATTCTGTACATGATTGTCCAAATAATTCGAATGCTAACGTATGATCATTTGCATTCGATGCATTTACTGCTAAATTATGAATGCCATGAGGATCACCAAATTTATATGCTAATTGGTAAAAATTGTGTTCGATTACTGTATCAACTTTTAAACCAGCAAATTCATTACAATAGAAACTTGCTTGTAATTTATATATATATCCATAAGGTGTCGTTTGATTATTTAACCATTCAAATAATTTCTTTTGATCATCAAGTGATAATTTTTTAATATCTTTAATAATATCATCATTTGTAGTGTAATATTCTTTATCATGCTTACTAAATAACATTTTTTCATTGATCAACATGATGATTGTATAGACATTCATGGTTATGGATTATTGTTATGGGTATTTTGATAAATAAATGTTAGGATGTTGAATAATCAATTTTTCCTCGGCTGATATTCTTTACTTGTTAAAGAAATATTGGATGAGAAGCACCTAAAGTGCATCGGCTGATATTCTTTACTTGTTAAAAAGATATTTGATAAAGTACCGTAACTAATATAAACAAATTAATCAACAAGTTCAAATTCATCAATTGATATTTCTTTTTTAGTACGTGCAACATCACTTGCTTTTTTATCATCAATATTAAGAACTTTTGATTTAATAACATCTTTGGTTATATTCAAATAATTATTATCTAAAAGAAGTTTTATTTGTTGCGTACATTTTTTCATATTTTCAATGTCATCCTCTGTTTCATATAATAGATAAGCTTTATGAAACATTTCCAATGCCAATTTATAATCACATTCTATTTGATCAATATCTTTATAGTTATTACAATAAATATTTCCTAAATTCCAGTATGAAAAAGATTGTTCCACTTTTTTATAATAAGAAATTGCTTGATGAATAGATTTTGTTACACCATATCCATGTTGATATAGGTAACCGATTTGATGACATGCAGATGTATCTCCTAAAGCTTCAGATTTACAATACCATTCCATTGCTTTTTCATATTGTTCATATTTATTATACAAATTGCCTATATCATACATACATGTTGCAATTGGCATATCGTTTTGAATCAAATAAGCCAAATATTTTTCATAATAATTGAGTGCAAGGGTAAAATTTGTAGTATTTTTTGGCATATTCTCCTTATAAATGCTTGCTATATCATTATATGATTCGAAATTATCATATAATAATGAATTTAAGTACCAATTTAGTGCTTCCATATATTGAGGAGGATTTTTTGATTCACACATGTCGGCCAATTTAGCCATTGTCGTACCAATAATTTCATTTGTAGAATATTTATTTGCAATAATAGTTTCATATAATTCAATTGCGCGTGTTTCATCAACAATAGTTCCTATTCCTGCGAGATATAAATTTGCAAGTTGTGATTGGCTTTGTGGATATTGAAATTCTGTACATGATTGTGTAAATAATTCAAATGCCAACTTATGATCATTTGCATTTGATGCAGATATTGCTAAATTATGAATACCATGGGGATTACCTAATCGATATGCTAATCGGTTAAAGTCATTTTCGATGACATTGTTATCTTTATCTTTTAAACCGGCTAATTCATAACAATAGAAACTTGCTTGTAATTTATATACATATCCATTAGGTGTCGTTTGATTATTTAACCATTCAAATAATTTCTTTTGATCATCAAGTGATAATTTTTTAATATTTTTCATAATAATATCATTTGTTGTGTAATATTCTTTATCATGGTTATTTGATAACATTTTTTCATTGATCAATGTGATGATAGTTTCAGCGTTCATTGCTATGGATTGTTGTTATTGGTATTTTAAATATATGAACGTCAGTGAATTAAATAATCAATTTTTCCCGAGCTGAGGAAATATTGAAAAGTAATAAATCTATTGACGTTATAATGTAATATAATCGAACAAATGAATAAAATAATCAGTGCAATTTATCGCAATGATATCAATTCAGTTAATGAATGGATATCAGCTGGAAATAATATTAATATGATAAATGAAACTGGAGTATCAATATTAATGATGGCAATATCATATAATCAAAAAGAAATAGTGAATAAATTTGTTAATGAACCATTTTGTAATTATAATTTGCAAGATCAATTTGGTAACACAGCATTAATATATGCAATTAAATATAATATCTATGAGAATGCCATTCAATTAATTGAACATGGTTGTGATTTAAATTTACAAAATACGATAGGTAATACTGCATTAATGTATGCAATAATTGAGAAAAAAAGTGGTATAGCGATTAGGATAATTGATGAAGCAAAAAATGGAAAATGTAATCTGGATTTATATAATGTAAATAATATGCCTGCACTAATACTTGCCATAAATAATGGCCAGCTGGATATTGTTTATAAATTGATTGATAATGGATGTAATTTAGAACAAAAATTCAATGATAATTATTATCTTAACGGAACAGCAATTGTATTTGCTATAAAAGAAAAGAAGTGGGATTTGTTTAATAAACTTATCGATGCAAAATGCAATATAAATATTATATTGGATAATAGTAAGTCATTGGTTATGATTGCAATTGAGAATGAACGTGTGCCATATGCAAATAAATTAATTGATGCTGGTTGTAATGTAAATATAATTGATAAATTTGGTAATACTGCTTTAACTTGTGCACTTCGTTACAAATATGTGAATATGATAGATGTTGTAATCAAAATAATTGGGAATTTTGATATCAATGTATTAGACGAAAAATGTTATAATACATTATTGGATGATATTTATAATTCACATAATGAAGAATTAATAATTAATAAATTTATGGAAATGAATAATTTTACTTTTTTTGAAAGGATACCAAATGATCATAAAATAATGTCAGTTATACAAAATAAAAAAATTGCTGATAAAATTCAACATCTATATTCAAATAAATTAATTGAAATAATACATACAAATGATCATGCGTTAGCAAATTGTTTTAGAAGATATGGAGATATGAATATTGTGAACGTTATTACTGAATTTATTTATTGATTGTATGTATATTGATTATATAGCAATGCAATTATTGGTTTCACCGTATGTCTTGACTTGATATTTCTTGTAGATATCTCATAATTTGACTGCACCCAATCATTTGTGAAGTGATTAAAGTATTGGTGATAATATATGAGGTTACAAAATGGAATTAGTTGATATTATTTTGTGTTGCAATATATTGGCATGTAATACTTTGACATTATAAAAGAGATATTAAAT
>Ga0206876_1159_pt1 | contig 17141 bp, 16 predicted proteins | sample Alteio_BWOrgCont_10_FD_152619 | JGI IMG/M metagenome (GOLD analysis project Ga0206876, IMG submission 152619) | Enriched cells from forest soil in Barre Woods Harvard Forest LTER site, Petersham, Massachusetts, United States -... | ecosystem: Environmental > Terrestrial > Soil > Temperate forest >...
CATTGAATCTCGCGGAACGGGCTTGGGAGACATCTGCTTTTCCTGGGGGAATTGTGTTCGCTCACCATGATGACGGCGGGAAGATCGAGACTTTCCAAACTGCGCTGCCTGACGACCCATTCGGCATGCTTATACGGCTTACGGGGCGATTTGTTGATGCCTCAGTGACCATTGAGGGCGGCCCGAAGTTGGAAAGCAGGTCCGTAGCGATGGAGGATCAAAGCGGCAGGTGCCTGTTCGGATTTTCTGAAACGGGCAAGATCGCCAACGCCGAGTTCGACGCGCTGCAACGTAAGGTGCTCGAGCCCTACACTGAGTGCGGCATGATACTGCACAGCCCCGACACGCAACTCGATCAAGCAGTGCTCTTTAATCAATACCTTCTTGATCTCTCCTACGACGGCAATCTTATCGTCTGCGAACTATTCCGGTGGGCGGATATTTGGAGTCGCGATCTTGGCTCAGGATTTGTTCCTGGCAGCCTTTATACCAACCGGATTGAGCCTGCGCGCAAATGTATCGACGTGGATGTCGCACGTCACGAGAAGGCCACCGCACGCGCATTAAAGACTACCGCCGACGCTTCGCAGGGTGGTAGCGCGGAGGGTGTGGCGCATCTTACCACTGCGCTATGGGACTATTATCTCATTACAGGCGACCTCGCCTATATTGCCCGTTGTGCAGAGGGAATCCGACCTTGGGTCGATGCTTGGCTCGCGCGCGACTACGCCCATATCGGCCTGATCATTGATACAACGGACTGGATGGATCACTCCCGCTACCTGATGCTTCCATTTGGGAGCCGCACGTTATACGCCAACGCGCTAATGGTGCGGCTGCTCGATACGTTTGCTCTTATCGAGAAAGCACTCGGTCACGTCGAGGCATCGACCCGCTATGCAGATGAGCGCGATCGCTTCATCTTTGCGATTAATGAGCATCTCTGGAACGAAAAGCTCGGGGCGTATGCGAACCTACTTGTCGCCGGACAAGCGGACGAACGCACCGCGTCCGCTGCAAATTCGCTCGCGTTGCTCGGCGGCGTTGCTACCCCAGAGCGCGCCGCCCGTGTGCTCGCAACCCTCAAGGCAAAGAATGGGCGGCCACATGGCACCCTTACGATCACGCCACGCATGACCTACTTCCCCGAAAACGACCAGAATGAGAAAATCTGGCCATGGTGGGTGGCTTACGAGGCGCTCGCCCGGTTTCGTTTTGGGGATGCCGACGGCGGTCTGCGGTTGCTGGACGCCTGTGCGGCGACGATTCGAAATTCGAAATATCCAGGAATGATGGACGAAACTATGGACCGCGACGGTCATAGCGAGGGAGGGCGCGCCTTTGCGACCGCCGCGGGTTCCTTGCTCACGAGTATCGTCAAGGGGCTTTTTGGCATCGACATTCTGGTCGGGGGCATGCGCGAGGTTAAGATCATCCCAAATCTCCCAGCAGCATGGAAAAATGCGTCGCTGCATCTGCCCACGCCTGGTGGCTCCATCGATATTGACGTGCGCGATGGCGTGCCGCACATCGCGGTGCACGATTCACGCGTCAAGATTGTGTATTCGAGCGCAGAGGCCGTAATCACTGGGGCGGTAAAACAGGTGTGGCAGACGCCGCCGCCACTGCAGGCTCGGACGAGTGCGCCCTTTACACCGCCGCCCTTGGTTGTGCGAAAGGCTGTTGTATTTAAAGAAGCAGGGTTCGCTTCTTCAAACGACATCAACATCGATTCCACACTGTCGCGCATCGGCTGGAAAGACCTCGCGGTTCTCGACCCAAGCAACGCCTCCGCGCTCGTGGTTTGCGGAAATGCACTACCGTTCTTCACGCCCGACGGGAAACGCATCCAACACGTGCTCGATCGTTTTTTGGCCAAGGGCGGCCTCTTGGTATTCCAAGGCGCGGTCATGCGACCGATCTGTGGAGACAGCTGCCGGCAACTCGGGAGCGAGGGAGGTTTGATCGAGTGGTATGGATATGACGATGCCTGCTGGCATCCTGTTCACCCGCGCACCGGCGAGCCGGAGCCTGTGCCGAAGCGCGATGGCACGGTGTATTGGGGCGAGGGTCGGTACTTCGGCGGCTGGGATGCCGGTTACGGAGTCTTCGGCTATGAAGTAGATGGTCGCGGCGTCAGTGTGCTAGAGGGATCACCTCTCCCACGCATAAATGAGAGCAAAGATGCGCCAGTCGCGGCGGCATTCTCGGATTTTGCCGTAAGCAGTCCGTGGTTCTTCCAACCGCTCGCGACCACTCGCACGACGTATGATTTTCTCGTTCCCGCGAAGGGCGAGAACCTGCCATGCGCGGTAAGGTTGGCGAATCGTGAAACGCGTGGCGAAATTATTCTGATCGCAAAGGGTGCCGAGCCTTTCATTGATTTTGCAGGCCTACTTCGTGGCTAAGCCGTTGGCTTGCTTGAGTCTCACATTCCCTCGCACGGGAATCTAGACCGAAAGGAAGAACGGATTGATTGCGTGGGGTGGAATGGGACCGTCACGGCTGACGGTTAGTGACCATAGTGATCGAAACGGAATTTGGCTCGGTGCTGTCGATTCATATTTGTGTGATCAAAAGTCGAACCTCATCTGAGTATATCCAAACGTCGGCTTGTCGGTTTGGGCGGTCGGTGCTGTTTCTCGAATGTAAGGACCGGCGAAGAAGATGGCTCCGCCCATCTGCACTAGGCACCACTTCGTTACGGAGTAAGTCGCGATTAAATCTACTTCAGAACCGACGTGGTTGCTGGGGTCTAACCGACATTCAAGAGGCCGGCATCGATTTGCCTCAACGAGGCGAAGGACGTGTTAGTACGCCGGGGCTACCTTGTCCACCCCAGCTTCTCCAAGCGGGCTGCTGGCTAAATACGGCGTCGTCTACCTGCGCCGAGGCGATCCCTTCCGTGAAGGGGATTTCAGCCGTACGGTGGCCAGCACCGACCATTCCCTAGCCGCGTCAGCCCTGAGCGGTTGCTATTACGAATGGAATTACAGCCGTGTTTACCTGAGATAAGGGCACGGACGGGGAGGTCCCACGCCGGGGCCAGCCCCGTCGTCTGCTCGTGCCCTTTTCCGTACCTCGGCTATTTGCCGTCCGTGGGATTTTGAACAAGGGCTATTTCTTGCCAGAAAATCCAATTTCAAAGGCCACGACGTTTGTCTCGCCGTAGATCGATTCGATTTCCCCATCTCACCCAATAGACAGGCCGATGTTCGTCGTCACCAAATGGTCTATACTCCGTGGCAGCCGCGTGGCTCTTAATGGTTGTCGCAGCTACTCGATCAATGTAAACGCCAGCCCAAGTGTAAAGTCGTAAGGCGTCATTTATTCGAAGCCACTAAGTTATCCAGTTTCATTTTTGTCGGCAAAGGCAGATAATTGGTAATTATGACAGAGCCCGACGAAAGCGACCCTAAGTGGCCCACAATGGCCTAGGAAAACGGAAACGGAGCAAAAACGGGAACAGACATCTTTTCTATTTCGGGAGAGGTCTTTTCACTTTTCCCCCGATTGGCATGGTGTACCGTTAACCAATGGACGATTTGCGACAATTACCGGGCTGGCACTTGCTCGGCACTTTCCCTGAAAACGACCCTAATGGCGTCGGAAGCTGGCTGCTACACAACGACGGGGAGGCTATGCTTCTGGAAGTGCCCTCCGGCTTGACCGTCGACATTGTTGCGGAGGGCCTCAAGGCCATCGGCGCTGGCCTGCGCTACGTCACGGCTTCGCATTTACACGGGGACCATCTCGACATCGACTGTTGGAACAAATTGGAGGAAGCCTACGTGGGGACTCATTTCATGCGCCCGACCGAAACGAAAGTTGGGGTGGATATCTTGCATAACCTGGGCGACGAACCTCTTTGGTTCATCAAGGCCCCCAAGCATTCTCCCAATGATACCGTGACGGTGTTCCGGGGCGTGGCCATGACCGGAGACATTGAACTAGGCACGGTTGATTCCGAGAACAAGGATCTCTCACCTGAGACCAGGGCGGCGAGCATGGACTATCTGCGCGGATTCGAGGACAGGACCGGATACCACATTCATTCGATCGTCAGCGCACACTTAAACGATTTTCGCCAAGGCGTGAATTGGCGCGAATTGTTCGAGGTGGGCTGACCGAGTCCTCCCTCAGGATGGCTCGGCCACGCTTGAGCTTTGACTTTCAATGGGCTGGTCTTCATGGCGCGTCGGCCAGTCCGGCAGTTCTTCGAATTCATTCCCGGAATGATTCGTGGGTAACTGCTGGATCATGGTCCTCGCCAGCTTGGGAAAGAGCGTCGGCACGACGGCCTCGAGATTGCTCCGGAGTTCATCATCAAGCGACACGACCAGGGCAAGCTCCTCATGGGAGGAGTCGATCATTTCAATTTCGTCCACGCTTTGCTTCGTGGCATAGGCGACGGTCATCTTGGCCCGCTGGCTGAGAAATTTCGCGAGGTCCGCGCGGGAGGCATGGTGCCCGTTCCTGCCGATTTTTCTCACCCACCACGAGCCTCCCAACATGGCGTTGCCCGCGGCAATGATCCGAAGATCAAGCACGAAGGACGCGTCTCCATTGACTTCTGCGTCGCCGCACGCAAAAAGCACAAACATCGTGGGAAAAACTTTCTGGACTCGATACAGATGAAACCACTGGGTCTGATCGGACGAGCAGTGAAACATGCCGCACGCTAGCACTTCTTTTTCCGCAAGACAACAACGTTACGCTATTCGCCATTCTAGGTACACCTGCGTGTCCTACCGGACGGAATCGTGCATCCACGTTTTGCCATCGACCCTCATCAGCAACGCGGGGTGGTCGGTGTCCAACAGCAAGTGACCATTCTCTTCCAGCCGGCCCGCCTGATAAAAAACGGCCATGAGCGTGCCATCGATAAAGCGGACCGCCTGGCATTGCGCGTCGTTGCGCAAGACCGTCCACGTGGGACGCGAAAAGAGCGCGGCGGCCTGCCCAGGCGTCGAACAGGCGGCGAGGACATAGCCGCCCGATTGCCCTTGCGGGTTGGTCCCCTGTTCCAGCACCGGAAGAAAAATGGAGTCGTTGACTGGGGCATCGGAGCGCGAGGTATTGATCGACTTCCAGGTTCCCGTCACCGGCCCAAGCTGAAGCGTCATCGCGGCGGGTTGCAACGGAATATAGACGAAGCTGCCGTGCTGAATCCAATGCACGTCGCTCAAAGCGTGAGAGCCCGCAGGCATGATCTCCGGTGCGTTCGTTCCCGTCGAGACCGTCACTGCTCCCTGCAAGCTGGATTGATCGAGCGCAGTCCGGACCGGCGCGGAGATGCCCTCGCTGCGCAAATCTCCAATCAGGCAGACGACGACATCGCCGTGCATCGCCCAGGCTTTGCGAGCGGAAATTGTCCCGGTCGCGGATTTCATTTCGTAATCCATCGCGGCGAGACCGCTGGTTTCATTACCCACGCTGCCCACAAAAGACTTTCGTTCAATCGAGCCAGCTCCTTTCGCCCAAGTAATGCCGGGTAGTAAATTCCAGTTCCACACTGGCGGGAGCTCGTCGTATTCGGTCCCGTTCGCGAGAAGATAATGGTCTCCCGAGGAGAGTAGATGCCCCTTAAGATTTTCCTCGTTGATCGACTCGGTTGTCTCTGTCCGGTCCGAAACGGTCTTCAGGAAGAAGCTAAAGGACGGGCGGTGATAGGCCACGAAGTCAGACTTGGAAAACGCGCGAAAGCCGGTGAGGGGAGGGGCCTTGCCGTCTTCCCGGGCGATCAAGTCGTTGCATTCAGCGGCCCGCTGCGGAAGGCATTCCGCGAGGTACTCCGCTGTCGGGCGCAAGTTGACCCGCATCACGCCGGGCCGGGAGACGCATCGGTCCAGCGTGCCGGGAACTGTTTCGGTACCGCGAGTCATCCACTGGCTGCCTTTCAGGATGTAGTCCGCGAGGATCTCCATTTTCTCCGGCGGAAACGCCCAGCGGGTGTCTTTCATCTCCCACCCGAGGCGCGCCATGTCAGCCCCGTAAGCGCCGCCATAAGCGAATTGCTGGAGACGTGGGCCGTGTTGATGGAAGCTGAAGTCGTCCTGGATTCCCGCCGTGCCGTTGACAGTAATCTCTCCCACGATCAAGTCGGCGTTGGCCTTGGCCAGGGCCTCATCCTGGGTGAAGGCGCCGTACATCAGGCCGAGTTCGGCTTCCCAGATCGTGTTCGCGCCATCGCCTGCCTTGGCGTGGCCGTACTGGCGACCGTAAACATCGAGGACCACCTTCCGTCGTTCCTCGCCCATTTGATCTCCAGCGAGGGCAAGGATGCGGCATAAAAACTGGGGCACGCCAATGTTGTTATGCCACCAATTCGGATTTTGGTACGCGTGGCGGGTCCAATGATCGAGGGCCCGCATGACCGTCTCCTTGGCGCGGGCATCCTGATAGAGGCCGTTGTGCGGATCGACCAAGGCCCGGCTGATTTTAGCGATGCGCGCGAGATGTTCGCTCGCGGACCAATTCGACCGGGCCTGGTCGTCATACGTGATATCGGCCCAGCTTCCGTCCGGTTGGAGATGTCCGATCCACTCCTGCAGTTGTTTGGAAGGGACCGCCGGGGCCTTCAGCAGGGCGGCCTTGTTCTTTCCCAGGATAACCGCGCATTCGTCAGCCAGAGAGGAAAGGGGTGCCAGCATGGAAAGAAGCGCGATGACCGCGACCCCTCTTATGACGTGAAGAGTGCGCAATGCAACGAAAAAGGACGAACGACATTTTGGTCGGGAATTGACTATACGAAAAAATGCGGTCCTTCTTCTGAAACACAAACGAAACATACTTTTCTATTGAGCTATCCCTAATTGACGCCTATCGACAGGAACACAAGAAGAAACATGGACACATCCTCGCCTCGCACAGTCCAGGACTACATCGACGAAGTGCCGCGTTGGCCGGACAACACGCTCGTCGCCGACGTCTCGCTCACCTCGATGCAGTGGCGCATCTGGGGCCTGGCCACGGCGGGCAAATTCTTCGAGGGACTGGTCGTCTTCATGACCGGCGTGGCGCTGCCGCTGATGTCGCTCGAATTTCATCTCGATGCGCGCGAGAAGGGACTCGTTGGGGCGGCCTCGCTTTTTGGCATCCTCATTGGCGCGACGGTTCTCGGCGGTCTCGCCGATGTCGCGGGAAGAAAGACGATGTTCATCATCGAGATGGTCATCTTCACCATCTTCCTGAGTCTCGTCTCGGTCAGCACCAGTTTTGCATGGACGATCTTTTTTCTCTTCGGCATGGGGGTCGCCCTCGGCTGCGATTATCCCACCGCGCACATGATGATCTCCGAGAGCATCCCAAGCCGGGTCCGCGGACGCCTTGTGCTCAGCGCGTTTGGTTTCCAGGCCGTCGGCGCCATGGCCGGGACAGTCCTCGGCTATCTGATCCTGCGCGAGCGCGACTCCGTCAGCGACTGGCGTCTGATGTATGCGGCCGCGATCATCCCGGCCATCCTCGTCATCATCGGACGCTTCTTCATCACCGAAAGTCCGCACTGGCACATGTCCGTGGGAAAAACGGCCTTGGCGCAGCGCGAAATGGAAAAGCTTCTCTGGCGCAATCCGCGCTATCCCAAGAAAGTCCTGCTCACCGAGCTGCCTCCCCATTCCAGGGCGGGCCGCATCGGTTTCTCCCAGCTTTTTGCCAATGAGAAGATTCGTCGCGCGACCATCCTGGCCTCGGTCCCGTGGTTCCTGCAGGACCTCGGCACCTATGGCATCGGCATCTTCACGCCGACGATCCTGGCCGCTTCCATCGGTGTGCCCAAATCCGATGCCAGCAACCTCAGCGATGTCATCATGCAGGACATGATGGGCGCGAAAGGGGCCGCGGCCATTGACCTGTTGCTCGTCGTCGGCATCGTCGCGGCGGTGATCTTCGCCGACTGGATTGGCCGGATCAAACTCCAAGTCCTCGGTTTCATCGGTTGCGCCCTCGGGCTTTTCGTCGCCTCGTGTTCCGCGTACTGCACCGGCAACGTGAAAATCTCCCTCATCTTCGCCGGCTTCATCATCTTCAATTTCATGACCAACCTCGGGCCCAACGCGATGACCTATCTCATCGCCGGCGAAGTCTTCCCCACGCGCTATCGCGGCATCGGCGCGGGCTTCGCCGCCTCCTTCGCCAAGATCGGCGCGGTCACGACCGCCTACCTCTTCCCCGTCCTGCTCCAGCACATCGGTACGGCCACGCTCCTCTATATCCTCGTCGGCACCTCACTCGCCGGCGCCTGGGTAACGTGGCGCTTCGGCATCGAGACCAAGGGCCGCAACCTTGAGGAGATCGAGTAGGGGGGCTCATGGAACGATGATGCTTCGAAACACGCCGGAGGCGTGTCAGCACCGGTAAGCGATCTTTTCGCGTCTGATCCCAAAGGAGACCTCTGCGAAATTCACGATTTTAAAAATGCTGTCATCCTGAACGAAGGCGAGCGTAGGCAGGTTGATTCATCCCAAGATTTACCCGAGCCGCAGTTGAAGGACCTATGCCCGATTCAAGGAAAACGTTCAATTGCGCCGATAAACTTGCTCCTTGCGTGGCCAGCCTATCGCTCTTCGGACAGGCGGGAGATTGGCCTTTCTCTTCCAGATTCTTCGACGCCATTCCTACGATAATTTTCCCCCACATAGGTCCTTCGACTGCGGCTCGGATAAGTCTTTTGAGAAAAGAAATCTGTTGGCTCGCCTCCGCTCAGGATGACGGCCTTTTAGATTTTCGAGTTTTGCAGAGATCTCCAAAGGGATCACAGAAGCCTTGCGTCGGAACATTCACCGCCACCCAACCCGTGTTGAATCCGGTATCCAACAATGCTGCTACCCCTGAAGGGGGTAGATTCTTTTCGCTCCATTTCCCGGTGGTGCTGCTGCTGCTCAACCACCGGCTACAGTGCTACAAAGCCTTCGGCTTGGCCTGGGCCGCCGATAAAACCCCACAAAAGCCCGCACATAATAGACAATCAAGATCGGCAGCATGACGTTATGAAAAATCATGTAGCGCGAAACGACGGGCGTGCCGGAGGCGTCAAACAGCGCGTACCAAAAAATCAGCGCGATAAAGAGGAGTGCGAAAAATTGCTGACCCAAGAGGGAAAGGGAATCCTCCATCGCGGGTCGCCAGGCGAAGGCCAGAAAAGCCCAAAACGAGACGATCAGAGCGAGGAGGATAATCACCATGGCCGGGGTATAGAGCTGCGCGTAAATCGCATGGAGAATGCGCCAGGTCAGATAGCGAAGGGGACTGTCGCTGACGGAACGTCGCGTGAGCGCGCGAGAAAAATTAACGTCGTCATAATGAAGCTTTTGCGGACTCCACCCGGAAGGGTAGGGGGCAGGCTCGTAGAGCACTTTGCGGATAGTCGATCTTAGCGCCTCAGGGAAAACCGGTAGGACCAGGCTGAGCCGGCAATCGGGCAGGGGGAGAATCGGGCGCACCTTCAGTTGCCCGCGTTGGGCCGCGTCGTGAATCTCGCGCTCGACCTCCTTGAATCGCGCGTAGGCTCTGTCGACGTCCGAATCGTTGGCAGCGAATATGGCGAATTGGAACCAACCCAGTGCAACATCGTACTTTCCGTAAGTCTTGAAGCCTATCTCCTTGAAAAGGGTTATGCCGTCGATCTGTTCCATCAGGGCCTTCGATTGAGGCCCGGCCGTGGCGATCAGTTTTCGGCGGTCTTCATCCACCGGAAAATAATTGACGCCTGTAGGATCCCCGACCGATTGCAGGCAGAGATAGAAATCCTTGTATTGGTCGCAATCGACCGCGGAAATTCCGAAATAATGCAAATGGCGCAGGTTGTAAGCGCAGGTGGAAAAATAAAACGTGGAGATTCCCAGCACGACGGTTCCCATCGAAATCACAAAAGTGAAAAGATACGTTCGGCCCCTGGCCCAACCGCCCCTGACCACAATGAGAATCGAGCCGATCAGCGTGAAGAAAAGCAGGCAGGCCGCGAGCAGCGCATAGCAACTGCGGGTGATGGTGGAGAAGCCCAGCAGCAAGGCGGAGCAGGCCAGGAGCAGCCATTTGGGTTGGAGCGGATCGCGCAGCGCAAAGACCATGTAGGCCACGCCCAGCATCGTCTCCACCATCCAAATTTGGTCCGACAGAAAATGGGAAAAAAGCTCGGTGGGCGTGGGATTAAAAATGGCGAAAAGGAACACGCCGCAGGAAAGATAACTTTTGCGCGGTGATTCGATCAGGGCGCTCAGCACCCAGGCCAGGGCCAGCATGAAGGCCGCCTCGATACCAAGCCGGAAGGGGATGCCGAACTCGTAGAAAAAGCGCCCGAACAGACCGGTGCCTGGGCCATAGGCGACGCCACCAGCCATTGGGTGGATGACCTGGGCCACGTATTCGTAAGGATCGTCCAGCGCATCCCCAATATCCGATTTGGCGATCAGGCAGAATTTAAACAGCGCCCCCAACATCAAGAAAACGAAACAAAAACTGTCTCGGCTCGCCGGTTCGCGAAATGCCTTAAGCAACGCTTTTCCGGAGGAGATCATGAACGGTCAGATGAGGCTCGCCACGATATTGACAAACATGGCGAGGACGGCGGTATTGAACGCGAATGAGATCAACCCGTGCACCGTGGCCATCCGCCGCAGAGTCTTGGAACAGATTTGCACATCCGAGACCTGGCAGGTCATGCCGATAACGAAGGAGAAGTAGGCGAAATCGACATAGTCGGGATTTTTATCGTTGGGAAAAATGAGGCCGCCTTCAATGGCATCGCGCTTCTTCTTCGGGGCGTCGATGTAATAGAGGCGCGCGTAGTGAATGCCGAACAGCGTGTGGACCAGCGTCCACGCGAGCCCGATCGCCGAGATCGCCAGGACGATGTGCGCGACAAAGCCCGGCGCCGAAGGGTTCTTGGCCCCGCCGAGCAGAATGATGACGGCGAAGAGGCTCATCGCTGCCGCGGCGACCGTGATGACGAAGATGACCGTGGCGCTGGCATCTTGAAACCGGGCCTCGCGCCTGACCTCGTAGGGATCCTTGGTCAGCATGACCGTCCAGGCGAGGGTCACAATCGACAGCGAGAAGATATCCCAGGCCCCGATGAACTGGACCGCGAAGGCGTGGTGGTGCAACCCGAGAAAGGTCGCGACGGCCAGCATGCACGCCAAAACGAAGCGATGGTTCGCGTCGAAAAGGTGGATGGGCGGTTTCGGTGCCACCGTGGGAGTTATCGGCTTGTCCATGGATCGTTGGTTTATCCCCAATTGCATGGCTTGTCATCCCGGAAAGACGTGATCTAAACTTCGTTGTCGAGGCCTTCGCCGGTCAGGGCCCTCTTTTTGCCATGCAACACGCTCCCGATTTCGCCGAACGGTTCAACCGGTTTCTTTACCAGCGTCATGTCCGCAAGCTGGGCGCGGCGGACATCGCGGCGGCCCGGGAATGGTGTCTCAACCTGATCCGGCGCGAATACCCGCATTTAAACGAAGAGCAACGGGAACGCTTTTACGAGGACTTGGTCCACGTCCAGGTCACCGCCGTCGATGAATGGACCCGCCGGATGACCTGACCCTCGTATATTTCGACTCTGGCCGCGAACGAAACTTAGCCGCTTGGTTTCGATAAATCCGCCCGTTCGTGCCCGCGTCATTCTGCGGTCCGCGTGGAAGGAGCGGCGGAAATTTTCAAGGTGCTGGCGGCGCATCCTTCACATTCTGCCGCGCCACCGCTTGCAAAAGCTGGATCATCTGCGGAGGAAGGGGATGGGGAATGGCGAACACCCCGTTGGTGATCTGTTGGTCAATGACCGGCGCGTAAATCACGATCCCATCGAGGACGACCACCAGAATGCGCCCCTGGTCCTGCCCGGTCACGGCGTCCAGATTGACTTTCCCCACATGGTTAAGGAACAAAAAGACCGTGCCAGCGGCGTCCATCTTCACATCCACCAAGTCCTTTTCGGTCACTTCGGGAAGTGCGCGGATTTGGATCACCTCGTTGTTGGGAGGAATGGCGATGGGCATGGCCTGCATGGGCGACAGACCTTCCCCCGCGGTCTGGACGTGGATGCGCAGCATGACCTGCGGCGGCTTATGACCGGCGTGCGCGGGGAGAAACGTGAGCAACGACAGGAAAACGAACAACAGGCAGATCGGGCGCATGACCAAGAATAGGTTCACGGCCACGAAAGGCAAAAGGTTTGAATGACACGACGGGCTTTGGTACCGTGAACGGTTATGCGACGGATTCTCTCCCTTTTCCTCTGCCTGGTCATTGTCTTGGCGTTTGGCCCGGTCTCCGCCATCGATGTCAACCCAAGCAAGGACACCCTGCCGGCCAGTGCCTGGGAGTCGAATACTGGTAACCACTTCAGCATTTTTAACGGCGATCCCAAGCGCATCCAGCGGGCGAACGCGGTCGATGCCAAATCGTTCGATAGCAAGGTCGAGGTCTCGCCCAATCCGCTCTCCTTGAAAGCGGTCAAGGCGGTCGGCCCGAACCCCAGCGTCAAGATCACGTTTTCCGTGCACAATCACGCCAAGAAAACCTACACCCTTTCCTTTCCCACCACGCAACGCTGGGATTTCCGGATCATCAATGCCTCTGGCGGCGTGGTCTACACCTACACCGACGACCATGCGTTTCTCGACACGGTGGGCACCTCGATGGTCAATAACAACGACAAGCTGGTCTATCCGGAGAGCGTCGATTTCGACGACATGACCCTGCCGCTGACGCCTGGCGTCTACACCGTGCAGGCCATCCTCTCCAATTATCCCGAAATCAACGCGCACGCCCAATTGACCGTGCAGCCCTAAAGCCCCTGGGCGCCTCGAAGCCATGTCCGATACTCCGGTCTCTCGAGGAAAATTTCTCCGCTCACTCGGGTCCTCCATGACGGGAATGGCCCTCGGCACCGGAGTCGCCGCCGCCCAGGCCCTCGTGGCGAGGATGGCCGCCGTCGCTCCCGAAACGCCGCAGCCCGTCGATAAAAAAGCGGAGACCGCACCGGATCCCTTCATCAATTGCGGCCCCTCCGCTGGCAACCGCATCGCCCTCACTTTCGATGACGGCCCGACGCCCGGTGTGACCGATCGCATTCTCGACGAACTCAAGCAGCGCGGGCTCCATGCGACTTTTTTCATGATCGGCGAGAAGATCGCGGAGTCACCCGAACTGGCCCGCCGCGTTGCCGCCGAAGGTCACGAGATCGGCAATCACACCTTCACGCACCCGAAACTCAACACGCTGCCGGACCAGCAGGCCGCGTTGGAAATCCAACAAGCGCAGGACATCGTCGGAGAGATCGTGCAAAAACATCCCGTCACTTTTCGCCCTCCTTATCTTGCCTTTCGTAAAAATCAGGCACCGATCGCACACACGAAGGGACTCCAAATCATTTGCGGCGATGTCGATTCCCACGACTGGTCCCAGCCCGGCGAAGACAAAATCATTCAGGAAATTTTGTCCAAGACGAAGTCGGGATCAATCATCATCTGTCACGATCTATATCCGCAAACCGCAAATTGCATTGGTCATATTTTAGACGAATTTCTTAAATGTAAGTTCAATTTCACCACTATTTCATCTTTACTTGCTCCATCTCAGATAGTAAGTTAAACAAGTTTGTACAGGAAATAAGTATAAAAGAGGACTTAGATCAATTTTCCCTCAAATTGTTCATTGACTAAAGCCTTCATCTGATAAATAGTGGTGGGCATGGAAACGATTGATCAAAATACTCATTTAGCCGAAGAACTGGCCGAGATCGCTACACAATTGCAGCGCTCCTTCCTCGTGGAACTTTCTACCGAAGTGAATCGCGGAAATATCTCGATCCCGCAATACACCCTTCTCGGTTTTCTCAACCAGACCTCTGGGTTGAACATGTCGCAACTTGCGGAATTGATGCGCCACACCACTCCCGCCACGACCGGCTTGGTCGAGCGTCTCGTGGAAGCGGGATTCATCGAACGGTTCAGTCATCCGAAAGATCGCCGTCAGGTTCTCGTGCGCATCACCGACAAGGGCCGCGAATTGGTCGAGGGTCTCAAGCGCGGTATTGTTCGCAACCTTCAGGAACTCTTCAAGGACCTTACCCAGGAAGATATCGAAGCTTGGTTGCGCATCTATCGGACCATCATCCGCCGCAGCACGCAGGCCCACGCCGCCGCCAAGGCCTAAGTTTCCAGTTTTCACTCGGGGCATCGTCGAATTCCGGCGGTGCCCCGTTTTTTTCTCCGATTGCCCCCTCGTTCCCAAATTTTATTTGGGAACGTCCCATGCAGAGACAATTTCATTGCCAATCAGAACATCGAAAAATTGCGCGAGGGAAAAGAGGCATTCCCAAATGAAATTTGGGAATGAGGAAACCGCTTCCGCTTAAAGCAACCCAGCTTTATTATTTTTCTTCGAACCCGGCGACGTCCGCTTCTTGGCCTTGGCATGAGTCGTCTTCCGCGCCGCGCCGGTCGGGGTCCGGGGCGCAAACGGCTTCACGAACGCATCGTCAAAGGTGAACACATTCTTGAAATCATTGGGCGAATCCGTCTCGTTCTTGCCGAGCACACTCGAGTTGACCAGATTGAAGACCACTTGCCCGAAATCGTCGGTCGTCTTGATGCCCCATTCGTTCAGAACCGCCTTGCTCATCGGGCCGTATTCCTTGAGGGCAAACTCGCGCAGGCCGCTAAGCAGTTCCTGGCCGGAGACATGTCGATGCGCATGCTGGCCGCCGCGCTTCAGCGACTTGAGGGTGTGGTTGAGCCCCTCCTGGACGAAATGATAGGCGTCGGCGGAATAGCGAAGGTCCTTCTCGCAGATCTGTTCGACAACTTCAGCAAAATTTATTTTGGCCATGATTCGGATCACGATTGGCGCACGGGCACGGGGCCGGACGTGTGCCAATCCATTCGTACTTTACGCACGATGCCACCGACGACCAGAAGAGCAAGAATAAAGGCAAGCAACGTCTGCTCCTTGCGCGTCAAAATCGGGCGGCGCGGCGCGACGGGTTTTTCCGATGCCTTGTCATTCATGGATGCGTTTTCCCCCTCGTTCCCCAACTCCATTTGGGAACGCACTTATCGGCGCAACTCCATTGCTGCCTTCCGCAAAAGTAATAGCGTACATAATTGGCTCCAACCTCAGAATCACTTCATCGGATACTCAATCAACCCGCTATGCGCGCAGACCTTGATCTTACCCTTGGCTCGTTCTTCCATCTCAACTACGCCGCCAGCTTCTTCAACGAGCACCACTCCCGCGGCAACATCCCAGAGATTCACGCCCTGTTCGATATACGCATCCAGCCGCCCCGTCGCCACATAGGCGAGATCGAGCGCAGCCGAGCCCATGGCCCGAAGCTTCCGCGCCGAGTTCCCATACTCTTGGTAGAGCTTCAAGCAATGGTCGATCGAGTCCTGGCTCTTCGCAAAGCCCACAGCGAGGACGGCCTCCGAGAGCTTGCTCCGCGTGCTGACCTTCTGCCGGACGCCGTTGAGATAAGTACCCGAGCCGCGCTCGGCGGTGAACAACTCATTCCGCAGCGGATCATAAATCACCCCCAGCAAAATCCGTTTCGAGGCCACCTCGCGTGCGGCGATGGAGACGCAGAAATGCGGAATGTTGTAAGCGAGATTCATCGTCCCATCAATCGGATCGACAATCCATTCCACCTCAGCGTTGGGATCGCCCGGATTATGCGAATCGCCTTCCTCGCCGATGCAGCGCGTCTTCGGAAAATGCTCGAGCAAGATGCTGTAAATCAGTGCCTGGCATTCCTCATCGGCGGCCAGTTTGATATCGTGGGCGTACTCGGCATTGACCGTGAGAGGGCTTCCGAAAGCGTGACGGAGGCGAACCCCGGCGGCTTGCGCGGCGGTGATGGCGGCATAAATCATGGGGCAGCGTAGAGGGATAAAGCCAAAAGGAGAAAGGAAAACATCTCGTGACCAATCGAGCACCCTTTACCTTTTGCCCTTTCCCTTTTATCTTCCGGGCATGGCTATTCCTCTCGAAGATTCCGTCACAGACATCATCGGCAAAGCACAACGCGGGCTCGGCTTAAGCGACACGGAGCTTTGCGACCGCATCGGCATCGAAATCGGCGAACTCGAGGCGGTCAAGCTCGTGAAGGGCGTCGCCTTCGCCGAGATCGAAAAGTTGGCGCAAGCCCTGAAGCTCGGGCCCAAGTCGCTCGTCGCCATGGCGGAGGGAAAATATAACCCGACTGTGACCATGCCCAAGACCGGTTTTTTCCAAGCCAACACAACTTACGGCGACATGACTGTGAACGCCTACCTCGTCTGGGATCCCGCCACGAAGCTCGCCGCCGCCTTCGATACCGGCGCCGATGCCATGGTGCTCATTGATGAGATCAAGAAGCACGGCTTGACCCTCCAGGACGTCTATCTCACCCACACGCACGTCGATCATGTCGTCGAGTTGGATCGCCTGCTCGAGAAGGCCGGCGGCTCCGTCGGCGTGCACGTCAATGAGGCCGAACCGCTGGAAAAAGCGGCATCCTTCAAGCCCGGCGTTACCTTTTCCCTCGGGAAACTCCACATCGAATCCCGCGACACCTCGGGCCATTCCGCCGGTGGCACCACCTTCCACATCCACGGCCTCGATGCTCCGCTCGCCATCGTTGGTGACGCGCTGTTCGCCGGTTCCGCCGGCGGCATCAAAGCCGATTACGCCGCCTCCTTGCAAAAAATACGCGACAACATCCTCTCCGTGCAGGACAACACCATCCTCGCGCCCGGCCACGGTCCGCTGACCACCGTGCTCCAGGAAAAGCAAAGCAACGCCTTCTTCCCCGAATTCCGCAAGGCCCTCGCCGAGGATATTTAATCCCTGTCAAAACGTCCGTCATCCTGAGCTTGTCGAAGGATCAGTTCAGACGCCTCCTCGTTCCCAAACTCCTTCACGCGTGCGTGTTTGGGAACGCCCTTGTCCGCGCAACTCCATTGCCTCCCCCTCCGTGAACTCCGCGTTCTCCGTGCGAAACCTTCCCTCCGCCAAAATCTCCGTGCGTCAAAAGGCGTGACCAGTATGCTTCGGGAGTCCCATGAAAATCCTCGACGACCTCAAGGCGCTCAACCGCGAACAACGCGCGACCTTCATCGCCAGCGTCCTCGGCTGGACCCTCGACGCCTTCGACTTTTTCC
>Ga0206876_1161_pt1 | contig 17105 bp, 19 predicted proteins | sample Alteio_BWOrgCont_10_FD_152619 | JGI IMG/M metagenome (GOLD analysis project Ga0206876, IMG submission 152619) | Enriched cells from forest soil in Barre Woods Harvard Forest LTER site, Petersham, Massachusetts, United States -... | ecosystem: Environmental > Terrestrial > Soil > Temperate forest >...
AATTTCATTGTGCGGTTTCAATATTCGTTTACCACTATACGAACATGTATTCATACATTCATCAGTAATTTCTGGTTTTGATCGAAACATTTGTATTGTATTAGTTTCAGTTTTTCTCATTGAAAAATTATAAATATTATGGATGTCATTATTTTTGACAATTCTAAGTGTCATTGTACACATGTCATCAAATTTATTTGTGATAAATTTAGAAACAAACATTGCATTTCCTTTCATATGTTTTTTTCCCATTGGACTATAAATTATTTTATTATTTTTTTTCATCATATAATATTTGTATACATTGCCATCAAGTGTCACAATAGTAATTACTGCATATTGTGACTCACGATCAATTAATTTTTCAATCTCTTCAATAAAAGCATCCGATATATATTTATAGATTTCTGCCGATTTATACATTTTATAATTTTTACCACATTTAATCCTTTCAATATAATTCATTGCCCACATGTATTCAATACTATTTGTATTAATTGAAATTTCATTTGTTGATTCCTGATGAGTATATTCACAAATTGTTTTGAGCATTTGGACATATGTTGGATATCCTTTTGTTTCACTTCCCACAAGTTCTGATCCTATGTACATTTTATTATCATCTACATTATCAACTATACAGATAAGTAAACCGTATTTGGCATTGTCTATTTCCACTTGCTTAATTAATTTTTTGGCTAATGGTGTTTTGATTTTCATTTCTTTGAGTTCATCAAGTGATTTCCATTGGACCAAACTTGTTGTATATCCTTCAATAATATTCGACATTAGGACACTAATATCACAATATACTAAAAATAATCCTGGTTGATCATTTTGATAATTAATTTGTGAAAGTTCAAGAAATTGCTTATTTGCATTAGATATTATATTGACTATAAGCTGATGATAAACGACCTGCCATTTTAATCCATTCATTTTTTTAGAAAGGATGGCAATTAACATCAAATCATCAGAATTTCGACCTTCAAATGAGCTATTGGTACCAACAGCTGAATCGTACATAATGCGATAATCATCATATTTAATTTTATCCATTATTTCTTTTTTTGAAATTCCACGTTGAACCAGAAAGTTAATGATATTACTTTTACATAAAGGACATGTTGGTCTAACTATTTGTTTTAAACATTCATCATGAAATAAATGATTACATGGTGTTTTTATTAAATTATCTATCGTGTCTGATTCTTGACATATAACACAAATATTGTTTTCCATTCTATTATTGATTGTATATATCTTTTTTATAAAATTCATACTATTAAATAATCAATTTTTTAAACCCAGGCGATAGTCAGATATCGATTTCAATATAAAAAACTAATATAATGATATCCATACATATTATTATATTATTCCATATATCAACTTCAATATCTTGCTATCATAAATGCAATTATCCAAACATATCATACATACTAGTTGCCAATATACCAACCTTATAATTATTTAATTGCTGACATGCTATTCCGGAACGCGGATTATTTGTCATCGTCATATAATTTAGTTTATTTCCGTAACATTGATGCAGATCAACACATTTTTCACATAATATTTTTTTACATTTAATACAATATTCCGTGTCTAATTCCTTAATATCACAACCACCACACATTAATATTGGTTTGCTATTTTGTGCCAGAATTTTTAATTCAAACGGTTGACAATTGTTTGAACTGGTATTTGTTGTAAAGGAAATTTGCATATTTAATACAGTTGTCAGTACAGCATCATACTCATATCTAACTGATGATTTGAAATAATTAGAAACATCACCAAATGATATATTTGATGAATATCTTTTATGATCAATTCGTATTTTATTTTTTGATTTATTGATTAGTTTTTTTGATTTAAATTTACCATTTGCATCATTTGCAAATTTTGGTCCAGATGTGTTATATTCTGCAACATGAACCATCATACAACAATTCATCCAATTTTCTGAAAGAAACTGATCCAAATCACTCAATTTAGTTTTTTTTGATACCAATACATAGGTCCAATAATGAGGTTTTTTATCGACTGTGTAATCATCATTTTTTTCTATATTTACAATCTTTCTTTCAATACATAATACATATTGATCATTTCCATATAATGGAGCATCACATAATTTTAGATGATCGACCATATTATCAAAAGTGAAATCGCTTTTGCAATTGAAACATTTTCCTTTGTCTACCATTATTTGTAATATGGTTTATTACCTTTATATATAAACAAATATGATAATATAACTTTTTAATATTTATATGAACCAAATGTTATATTTTCTTTATCATTGATGCGTGTATATCCATTAATATCCGCATCAATATATTTTAAGTTTGAAATGAGTTTATTGTAATCTTCACAATATCCTGACATTTCCATAGAAATTTCCAAACAAACAACATATCGACCTTCCGCAGTGTCAATGACCAATGCATCACACATTGTCATTGTTTCCAGATCACGGCCAAATGTTAAACAACATTTTTTTTCATCAAATAGTAAATTGTAAAATACACCATCCTCACCATTATTTAATAAATTACCATGCATCCTCTGAACATTAATTATTTCAACAATCTTTTTTATTGATGTGTCAGAAGTTTCAATGACTAAATAGGTAAATTCCAATTTCTTTTTTGTCCCTTTTGGTCCCTTTTTTTCTCCATGAAGAATGTCCATATTTAGATATTCTATTTTTTTGACAACACATGGAACGATTGTTGATACACGAGGTACAATCAATTTACCATCAAGCATAATTGACGACATTTTTTTTGGAGGCATTTTTTTCTTATCATGTTCGATTGGTTTTTCCAATGCACTCATATTGACAAGATTCACAAGATAACGAGCTATTTTCATTTATTATTAAACGACTTTTTAAATTATTAAATGTTCAACTTTTTCATTGCTATTATATTTTCACATTTATCATTTTCAATAATTTTTTTAGTTACATCAATGATGTGGCTTAATCCTTTACGCATCAAAAGTGTATCTTTTATTGATTCAATACTATCCTCACGACCATTATTGAAAACGTGGTATTCCGCCTCTTTTTCACCCAATTGTCCAAGTGAAGAAAGTTTATTAGCAACTTCTGTTCCAAATAATGCTATTAATTTGTCATATGCTACTCCAACAGTTTCATAACATTCTACAATGTGCTTCCTAAATATTGATCGTGTCATCACACAAGTGCAAAATTCACATACAAGTTCCTCATTTTCACATTTACCTCTATGGTCCACAAAATCAGATGAATTTATCATTTGACAACATGAAATGCAATATATCATATAATATTGACATATTGACCGATGATCAAATAATTCCCGTGTATTTCCAATGAACATACATCCACGATTCATACATCTATTAGCATCGCAATATTTCAAATGTTGTCTTATCACTTCAATATCTTCTGACGTAAATTTATCACATTTTTGGCAAATATAATGTTGTTTACTAGCCACCACAGTTATATTTTCGTTATTGAGGTCCATTCATAATGTGATAAGTATAATTATCAAATAGCAAAATTAAATAATTTCAATTTTATGATCCATAGAATTGAAATTTTTTTTTAATAATAATCCAAATCACTTAAATGTATTGTATTGATATTTGCAATATTGTTCCAGTAGGAAATGTGAATGAGGGACCAGCTACGTTACTAATTTGAATACAAACATAATCTCCTTGCGCACATCCAACTGCTGTAATAATATTTGAACCTTGTAATAGTATTGGTGGTGTAGCTGTAGTTAAATTAAATGATGCGACTAATGATGTAGGTATATTATTTTTATATAATGTTGCTGTAATAGTTTGGTCTGATGGAGATGGTGATGTTTCATTATAATAACCAACAAATAGATTTTGGAATGTACCAGAAATAGGCACAATTGAATTCGCTTCTATGGATGATGCATTATTTGATCCATAAAAGTTAAAATATCGTGGCGTTATTGAAGTATATGGAACAGATAAACTCATTATAGTTCCACCACTACCTGCACCAGGATCACCAGTTGAACCTGTGTCACCTGTATCACCTGTATCACCTGTGTCACCTGTCGCACCTGTATCACCTGTCGCACCCGTAGCATCAGCTGAACCGTTCGCACCAGGAGCACCAGTTGCACCAATTTCACCAGTTGCACCTGTATCACCAATTGCACCAGAATCTCCTGTGAAACCCGTATCACCTGTAAATCCAGTATAACCTGTTGGACCAGTGTAACCCGTGTAACCTGTGAAACCAGTTGGTCCCGTGTAACCTGTCGAACCAGTATAACCCGTATAACCTGTGAAACCAGTTGGTCCCGTGTAACCAGTTGGTCCCGTGTAACCTGTGAAACCAGTTGGTCCCGTGTAACCTGTGAAACCAGTTGGTCCCGTGTAACCTGTGAAACCAGTTGGTCCCGTGTAACCTGTCGGACCAGTATAACCTGTATAACCTGTGAAACCAGTTGGTCCCGTGTAACCTGTCGGACCAGTATAACCTGTGAAACCAGTTGGCCCTGTATATCCAGTTGGGCCAGTGTAACCTGTATAACCTGTGAAACCAGTTGGTCCTGTATATCCTGTTGGGCCAGTATAACCTGTGAAACCAGTTGGCCCTGTATATCCTGTCGGACCAGTGAAACCAGTTGGACCAGTGAATCCTGTTGGTCCTGTGAAACCGGTTGGTCCTGTGAAACCTGTCGGACCAGTGGGACCACGAATACCTTCTCTTCCTCTTGGTCCAATGCAACAAGGATCGCATGTAATTATCTGTCTTGAATTACAACAATTGTTTGGCATAATATATATTATATGTGATAAAAAATTAATACTTTATGAATATTATTAATTATTCATTACATTGATTCAAATTCATATGGTATCAGATAAATTAAAAAACTTCATTGATGATCTTTATAACATCACTATTAGTCATACAATTGTAAAATTCATCAGATATATTTACGAACCAATGATCATAATATGCTTTAAATAACGGATTATTTTTTTCAAACAAACTGCTTTTGTATTGTGAATGTGATAAGAGGACATCTATATTCATAAAATTGTTATCTGAATCATTTTTTTTATACTCTGCAACTTTATTTTTCAATTCAATTTCTTTATTTTCAACAATATTATCTTGCGCAAGACTATCCAATTTTTTAACAGTGGTGAGAAAATTATTGATTTTTACCATGGCAAGACTTCGTTGATCAATTTGGATAGGATCACTTTTTTTTTCATCGGTAGGAGTAGATGCAATAATTTCGTTCGGATCACTTTTTTTTTCATTGATAGGAGTAGATGCAATAATTTTGTTCGGTAAACCATTCCAATTTTCATTTTTTGAATATTTATGTTTTGTCATAAATTTATCTATATTTTTTGTGCCAATTGATTTATTGCATTTCTTACATACTGGTCGTAAATTTTCAACTGTTGCTTTTCCCTTTTTTTTTTCACCTATTACATATCCACAAAGGAAATTTAGATTTGATATATTTTCCTTTCCACAACAAAAACAAACACTATGCAATTTATCAATACCAACATACTTATTCCATGTTGCATTGCGAATTAGTGCAGATATAGTCATATTATATTGCGATATTATTTAAATTTTGCGTTAATCATTGCATGCATATTAATATTCAACTTTTTGTTTAATATCTCTTTTTTTTAAAAAAAGAATATTAATCGGAGACAACTTTTTTCAACACATAAGTTCACTATCTGTATTTAATGAAATGATATCCAAACGCAAATAAACAAAAAAGTTACAAACATTCATAACATACAAAACCACGTGTAGCGACAACCTCACCTTTATTACTGTGAACTTCATTAAAACAATGTACGCATGTTTCCATAGCATTACCCAACGCACGCGTTACTCGATTGCATTTTTTTGTAAGTCGTGCAACTTCATCCGCCAATATTTGAATCGCACGTTTGTCATATTCAGCATCCAAAACCATTTTTTGAATCGCACGTTTGTCAAGTTCAGCATCTAAAACCATTTTCACGAATAGTTTTGCACTTATTATCACAGTTTCATTCGCTTTTGTTTCGTCACCCATTTTTGCAATATAAACGGCAGTAATCAATTGTTCCAATTTATGGATATTTCAAACAATTCAATTATCAATTTTTTAATAATCAAAAAAAATTGATAACATTAATCTATTGAAAGATTCATATATTTGACAAATGATATCATCTGGAATATCCATTCCTATTATTGCAACATCAGCACAACACATGCGAAAATCCAATGGAAAACGAATTGTTTCACGTGAGGCTCAAATCAAACGTGCAGAAGAAAAAAATCATATCGATAAGGGAATTGAAATGAAACGCCAAAAGGAGAAAGATGATACAAATGTGCAACTTGATGCACTTGCACAAGAAGGTTACACCACCTGGTCTGCACGTGCAAAAAAAGCAACAGATGACTGGGCAATCCGCATTATTGATGATCAAAAGTGGATTATGGATGCTTAACAAGAAGTGATCCGGCGGAAAGAGATTGTTGCTTCTCGTCGTAAAAATGGGGACCCAATTGTTGCATTTTTGATGGCAAAAGTCACTAGTGTGAGTGTCATCAATTCAAAAACTGTCGTCGAATTGGGCAAGAAATTGCAAAAAGATTTGACCATTATCGCTGATCTGCAAGTAAAAAATGTGGATGCAACATCGCGTATTGATGATCTCAAACAAGACATTAACACATTAAAAGATCATTTGCAAGTGGAATATAAAAAATGTCATGATCTATCCACCGAACTTGCAAATTTAAAAAGGTATATCACCGCGAAAACTCGAAAACGTGCATCAGTAACTTTTAAATCTCCCCATTCGAAATGGAATCCTCCTGTGCATCCATTTAGTCAGCACGCTACAAATTGCTCAATGCTTTGCGAAATGTGTGAACCTATCGCACTAAATCAATGGACTAATACTGATGCAAAATGCGATCATTGTGGTGATCTTGTTGATTGGTCATATTCTGCTCCATCAATGCGTTTAATTGCATGTTCAAGTATTTGCATTAGTAAGTTAAATAAAACATTTGAAATGACCAATGCCGATTGGGCATCCGTAGGACCATTCAGTGGTTAATTTTTTTATAATCCAATGTCAAATGACTTTGCATTATAAGTAATTAAGAAAAAATAAAAAAATACATAATTCACTAGGACAATGCCTTTTTCTTTTTAGGTTGAACAACAGTTTGTTCCTTTTTAGGTTCAATCTTAGTGTCTTCCTTCCTGGGTTGAACGGCAACTTTTTCCTTTTTTGGTTGAACAGACAAATCAACCTTTTTTTCTTCTGTTGACAAACTACCTTCACTCTCTACTTTTGGTTTTTCAGCAACACCAGTAATTTTCTTTTCAGGATTCATTCGACATTTTTGTCGTTCCTGGTCTTCAAAAATTGAACGAAGTTTAAATTGTGCTTTCATTTTCTTATCCCATTCAAAATGACCGGTAGCAATGGTTTGTAAAGTAATCCTACCTCGTTCGGATAACATTACAAAAATTGCCGGGTTGGTTGAATTTTCATGTAGAAGAATGTGTTTAGCAATTGATTGCATAAACTTTGGATCATTACGTTTGCACTCAAACGTTCGGGATTTGTCTGCCAGATCATCTTTTGTATCAATGATAATTTTTGCAGTTGAAGGCAGTAGATCATAAATTCCCACACAAGCAATGTCCTTCCCGCTCAGAATTTTTGCAACTAATACCTCTGGTCGGCCATTTTTTTGCACACGAAAACTATTTCCAGCTCCTTTTTTATAAAGAGCCTCAACTGCAATGCGAGCTTTGGTATTCCAATCAATTGCTTTTGGAGAAGATACGCGAGAAGATGCACGAGAAGATGCACGAGAAGCCATTATTAGTGGCGTCACTATATGTATGTATCCTGAATTTATAAAGCATACAATATATTGAATTATTCAACTTTTTATATCCATGGTTAATATCTCTTTTTTTAGAAAAAAAGAATATTAAATGGAGAAAAATTGATTATATAATCCTATTATAAACTAATTCTTTTATATTGATTAGTTACGCCATTGATATTGCTGATGAATGATAAACAAAAGCAATCACATAAAGTTAATAATGTTCAAATTTGGCTTGATTTGCAAGAAAATATGACCGCAAATGACGAGACAAAAATTGCATCGATATGTCGTCAATTAGAAAACAATCATAAAAAATTTCAAATTACAAATGCTTATGAATTGAAATATTATCAGATATGTTTTTATAATGCATCCATAACCGGTCGTATAAATGTTTTAAAAGTGCTACACAAAGTATACGTTGATGAAAGTGATTATGCAACAACTGCAACATGTCATGCAACCAAAATTTTGCAGGTTGAAACAGTAAAATTTCTTCTAGAAAATGGATACTGTCTAAACAATAAAACGTCTAAATTTAAAAGAATTCAGTCAAATGATTTACAGAAATTAGTCGGATTTTGTTGTTACAATATATTTCCAAATATAACAATTGATAATGAGGATAACATATATTATTTGAAACGTATTGAGTTATTTACAATTATTCTCAATTATGCATTTAAATCATCTGATATCAAGACAGTTATATACATTTTACATGCTTTGATTAGAAAAAAAAATATGCTGAAAGTATTTATGTTTGTTATAAAGTTAATAGAAAAACAAAAAATCAGCATATCATCCACTTCATGTACTACGAATGTTATCATGTATTTTCCTTTAGAAAAGAATATTACTTGCGGAATATGGAAAGATTATTTAATAGAAGTTACAGATACAGCAATACACTCACAATCACGAGAAATAACTGAATATTTATTACCTATCGTCAAAATTAACACCAAAAATATTATCATTAAATCATTAAAGTATGATTGGTATCAAATTATTGTATCACTACTACCGTATTCAAATGATTTAACTATGATCACACCAGAATTTGTTCGAACATATATTTCTGGACAAAAAAACTTTCATCAGGCATTATACCTTTTCAATAGGAATGTTAAACAAAAAGATTTGATAGGATTTGATCAGAAAATATATCAAGAATGCATTGTTGCGATAAGAAATGAATTAAATTATGTATTGGATGTGTTAGTAACAATGATAATTGAATATATATAATTGATTAGTAGTCTTTTTTTATTATATCATGATTGATAATATGCAAAAATTTTATCTGCGGTATAGTATAGATGAGTTTTCAATTCAGATCATTCAATCAGTTTGAAGGAAATGTAACAAATGGACGATTTCTAAACAATGATTTCGGTTGTTGCACAGTATTAAATGAATTTCAAGTATTACCAAATGTTCCTATAAGAAATCGTTTCTTTGGTCCGGCAGGATTTGGTAGATTTGACAATTTCTCAGGTGGCTGTTGCAACCATGCTGGAATCAATAATTTCGGAGGTTTTAATAACAATTTTGGAGGTTTTAATGGTTTCCATGGTGGCGGTGGCTGTTGTGGCGGTGGATTTCGATAAGAAAAGTGATTATTAAATGTGATAACAATAATATTGCAGATTATTGTTATTATATATCAAACAACTATTTATTTTATACAACATATTCTTCGACGTGTTGATTTAATTATTGGAAGTTGTGGTCCTTTTTCATCAGGAATATTACTTTCTGGTGGCACAAATGTCACTTGAATCTCATTAATAGAAGTTGGATCGTCATTTATAATTACACTTGCAAAAAATAAAGACACATCTTCATATGTTGTTGATATTTTATTATTAAGTACCTCAATTGTTACATTCAATAGGCACGTATCATCAATTGAATCAAGTGGAATAATTGATTGATCAGGAGAAAGTTGTATTGTACGATTTCCACCATTATCAACAATATTACCTGTATTTATTCTTAATATATCCGGTCGAACTATTATACCCGGACATAGCGGTGCAATTTTAATTTCAATATCGAAAGATGAATAATTATCAAAAATATACGTTGTTTGGAGTAATTTTGTGATAATTGCAATTTGTGCAGAAATAAATTGTATTTGTGTATTCGCCATGACATTTATTGTCATTGAAAGATCAGTGGCAAAAGATAAAGAAACGAAATATTCTTTTAAAGTAATTCCATCAGGAGTTCGCAATACAAATCGATAAACAACTTGAGAACCAGTATCGTACGTAAAAGGACCTGATTTTGGAGGTACATGAATTGGCGTATCACCACTTTCACTAAATACCTCAGTCAAACCATAATCTGAATCATTAAAAATTATAATATTTGGCATTTGAATTAGTATATTATTAGGTAATATTATAAATCATCAAAAAATTGAATTATAAAGTATTTGATCGTTACCTCTATATATTGTTAGAGCTGGTGGACTTGATATATCAAGCACTTTGATAAACTTTGAAAATCCATCATATAATATGACACAATTTAAAGAAGTTGTTAATGTGCATTTTGCTGGTAATCCTGAAGGCTATTGGCTGACGATGCCTCTAATAAAGCTACGACATGTCAAGAACCATTGATTTAGCTAGTCCTTTTTTATATATAAAAAAATTGAAATAGCAAGTCATTGCATAGCCCATTATTTTCTACCTTAGATCACTCTATTCTCCAATAGAACCAAGCGATCATAAAATGGCATCTGCTCCTGTTGTTGCACGAATTCCCAGTGTTGCTCCTTCACCTTCTGGTGAAAATAAACGTGCTACACCTGTCGTCGCTCCAGCGAAAGTTCACAAAATCACATCATGCAAAGAAGTTGGTCGGATCGTTGAAAAATTTTTTGAACACATTTCAGACATTCCGGTTGCTGATTTCAATGCGCTTGCTTATGGTGCAAACGTCTTAGTTGTGGATGTTAACACGGTGTTTGTTGATGATGCAATTCTTGAAGAACGAATTGATGAATTGGGTGGCGCTGATTGCAAAATTCGTGGTCCAACCAAAAAAATTGGCGAAACTACTTTCACTGCCGTTGAACCTGATATCATTACCCAGTTATCAGAATTCGCAAAGAAAGGAATGAAAGTGGTCTTTATCAGTGATCAAAGTGATAAAGCGGAAGATACCATTTGCAAACAATTGCGAGCGTTTGGTATCACCGCTCCTCAAGTTTGGTGCACAAATGGCGCTCCAAAAGGTCTTTACGTGAAACACAAATTACCTGGTCTCGATGGAGGTTTGTTGTTCGCTCTCGGTGACACATATCACCAATTGCAAACTTATGTGAGCGCAATGGCATTCAAAGCGAAACGTGTTGTGTTGATTCAATACATGACTTATGAAGCATAGGACTTTTATTTATTTTGACACAATTTGTGTATTATGTAATATAGCAATATTATATAATAAAAAATTGAAATTTGATGTATTTAAACAGCCCATTAATTTGGTAATTAATCACTCTAGTTCGCTTAGAACCAGGCATTACTCTCAATAATGGCATCTACACCTATTGTCACTATGTCAACCGAAACAAATGTTTCACCTGTTGTCTCACCCGCTGTTCCACTTTCGACTGAAACAAAAGTACTTCCATCAATTGAAACAAAAATACCTTCATCGACTGAAACAAAATCATCGAATCCCATTGTTTCAGTAGCGTTTGAGAAAATTACATCAATCAAAGAGATTGCTCCCATTATTGAAGAACGTTTCAAACACCTTTCTTTTCTGCCACGAGATCAATTCAATTTGATCGCTTATGGAGGAAGCGTATTGGCGTGCGATGTTGACGATATGGTATTCATGAACGAAGCTACCCGGCAATTTTGTATTACCGGTCTTCTGGATGGTGTTGATTGTAAAGTTCGTGGATTATCCAAAAAAATTGGTGATGATACGTATACTTTATGTGAGGTAGATACTATTACAGAAATCTGCAACCTTGAAAAGAAAGGTATGAAAATTATCTTTGTTACTCGACGAGGTAAGGCAAGTGAGGAAGCCACTTATCAGCAATTGCAAGCATTCGGTATTCGTGCTCCTCAAGTATGGTGCACCGCCGGAATTCCAAAAGGAACATTTGTTAAAGAGAAATTACCTGGTCTTGATGGAGGATTGTTATTTGTTGTTGATGATGAGGAATCAAATTTACAAACATATGTAAGCGATACAGCTTATCGTTCAGATCGAGTTGTGTTATTGCAATACATGACTTATACAAATTAGATGTTCACATCGCATTTATTTTTTTATTTTGATATTATTTATATATAATGTATTGCAACCATACAATTAAAATTGAAATTTGAAATGATTTATTAATTTAATAATTAATCACTCTATTTCTCATATAACCAGGCAATTCAATGGTTTCATCTGTTGTTTCATATACTGTCAACGCATGCAATATTCCATTGGAAATATTTCAAAATATAGTGGAATATTGTTCAATTAAAGAACAATTTAAATTTTTCTCATTAAATGTATATCTTCATAGAACTTTAAAAATAAAAAGTTTGAAAGATGCAGATCATTATTTGATAGGAAAAATTGGCAATAATATTCTTCAGCCAAGATATTCAAAATTAAAAGAGTTAAAAATGAATTATTCACATAAAAATATGCCATTGAATCATTTATTACATTTGCAATATTTAACTGGATATTTTGATAATAATGTAACCCATCAACAGATTTCAAATCTCACAAAATTAGAAGAATTATTTGTAGGTTTTGCTAGAAATATTAATTTTAATCATTTGATTAATCTAAAAAAATTAAAATTACTATCATGTTCCATCAAAACAGAAAATATTAGTGAATTAACACAATTGGAATATATGGATATATTGAATTATGATAAGATTGATTTTTCAACATTTACAAATTTAAAAACATTCAAAATAAGTGGTCACAATAATAACAAACTAAATGATGATATGATTATTCCATTAACGACATTGACACATGTCGACATAAACTATTGTTATGATATCGCTGATATTAATTGTTTAACAAATTTGGAATATTTATCTGTCAATCGATGTGATAATATTAAATATATTAATAATTTATGTAGCTTAACAGAATTGCATATACGTTTAAATAATAATATTGACCAAAATGGGCTTAACCGTCTGACACAGTTAAAGATTTTGAATCTTGATGACATTAAAAATCCAATAAATATATATATGCTTACAAATTTGACAACATTAGATTTATACAAAATAGAAACTATACAAAATACACAATTATGTTATTTAACCAATTTAATAAATTTACAAGTTATAGCATGTCCAAATATAACTGATGTTGGTCATTTGACAAAAATAACAAAACTAACAATCGGTGAGAATGATTTGAATATTGATGAGATTAACAAATTAGTGAATATAACACAAATATATATGTTTGGATTTGTTAGTGATGATGTTGGTGGAATGACTACCTGGAAATGTCCTTTTGGAGACAATATAACTGATATCATTAGAGAATTAAAGGAACAAGGAATGCTTGCATGCAGTAAATATCAATATATTATTGATCAATTGAATTTACCAAAACTTGTTTATCTCGAATATGGTTATACAGATGAATAAATTGATGTTATATTATCAATTATCAATTTTTTTATTAGTATTGTGAATATATAACAAAAAATTGAAATATTGAATATATTGTATAGTCCATTATTATTTGACCTTTTATTACTTCAAAGTATATACTTTGTTAAAAGCATTTCAAATGAGCAATTTATCTTATGACGAATACATGTTCCAACAAGAACAAAAACGTGTTGTCCGAAAAACCAGGAAACAAGGTGAAGAACACAAAATTGCATCAGAAAACACATCTCCTTTCGTCAGTATGGCGCTTGGTTTGCCACAAGCTGTTGTTGAATTAACTATCATGTCATTCCTGGATCCCAATGAAGTAAAATCATTGTTCATTTTGTTGGAAACTGCGCTTGTCAATGGTGGACGCGCTTCACGTCTGAAGATTACCGACAAGGCCAATGTGAAGGCATTAGTCGAATATATGAACCGACAAGCAACATTCATGAATCGTGTGATCATGATTTCGAACATGAACGTGATATATTTGCGTCAAATTTTGCCATCGAAAAGGAATTTTGACGCATTGTTGTCAGTTCCCCTCCGTTCCAAACGCCAATTCGACATTTCAACCGGTCCAATTGAATTCCTTACAACTTATTTGGAACTGCAAAACAAAAAGGCAATCATCAAGAAAAAGGAAATCAAAAAGTCTATTTGTGAACAGGCATGGGATATTCTTGATTCTGATGCTGGAAATGGTATCGTTGTAAGCCACACTGGACGAGAAACACCTTTTGGCCTGATTTTGCGCCGGGTTGTGATTGATCGCAGTGAAATTGCCGAACCAGAAATAATCGCACAATGCGAAGAGATCGTTCGCCGATACAATGTTCGAAAACCATCGAACATTTCTTCTGGATTCACTAATGCTGTGATCAAAATCCAAAATGCATTCAAAAAGAAAGAAGTCATTGTTGCTAGTACACCAACAAAAAAACGTGAAGGTGCACCAGTGGTAACAAATGTGGAAGACGTATTTGCAACGGCACTAAAAAATCATCAGGACGGATTGAAAAAACGTGCAGAAGCCGACAAGCAGAAAAAACTTCTCGTTGACAAAGAAAAAGCCAAAAAGGCTTTGGAAGCAAAAGGACGTATTTCCAAAAAAAGTCCTGTAAATGGAAACAAAGGAAAAAAACGGTGATTTTATTTATTTATTGGATTAACAAATGTTAATCATTAACATTTATTAATTAAAAATTGAATATATGAAACCATTGAAATATCTATAGAAAAATATTCATACTCAATCGCTCATTTCATAATGGCTGATAGCAAAAGCAAAGGCATCGTAAATGCAGTGGTATCTACATGTGTCAATGCATTCAAAACAACATTCACACTCGGAATAAATCATAATATTTCTCGCTCGATTGATCCTCCGGTAAAATGCCGTTGTGCGCATTGTCCGAACATGGTGCATACTAATTTTTGTTATTGTAGTATTGAATGTGTCGGTCTTTCCGCTCAAAATCAACGACACAATCGTATTGATGCGGTTGTTGATGTATGCACTAATATTCATTCGAAATGTTTATTTGTTAATTGCATTAATCGGGCGAAATTGGAATATTTGACGATGACAATTGGTGTCACATTTGGACAATCATTTTGTGAAAGTCATCTACCAAAATGCAAATGTGGTGAAACATTACACACATCGACTGTGATCACTGAAATGAAATATCCAATTTCTCCCGAAGATATGAAAAAGTTCAACGATGTTTGCTTTAAATGCATTAAAAAATGTCCTATTGCTGGATGTACTGGAATGCGTCGATATCATGAAATTGATAATAACAAAACTCTTGCATTGAAGAAACATTGTGGATCTTTAGCATTGGACCATCCATGGAATTATTCTGATTAAAGAAATATTGCGGATCTTTATTATTGGACCATCTAAAGAGTTTAACAGTTGTTTTTTATTACAATCGAGGATTCATCCATATAAAAAAAGTTGTCTCTGATATTAAAAAGTTGTCTCGGATTAATATTCTTTTTTTAAGAAAAAAAGAGATATTAAATATGGATACTAAACAAAAAGTTGAAATATTCAATATGCTAAAATATCCATTCATTCTTCAACTTATATTATCAGATTATCAGAAATGATTGTCAAGCATTTAATACCAGTTGATGGTATTCCGCGAGAATTCACATTTCAATATGAAACGAAAGAAGATGCAAAAATGACTCCAGGTGTGGATGTTTTTGCTGTAATTGATACCGAAGAGAAGAAAGACACGCATTTTGCCGTTACACCAGTAACAATAAGTCACATTTGGTTAGGCGATCGCCTTGAAGGCCATCATGGAAAAGGAGCTGTAGGAGGTGGTGGCGGTGGTATTGGTTCAAAAGGATTTTACATGTTAGTTGGAAAACATCAAACTCTTTTTCCTATTGTGACACCGTTCTAATGGATTAGTTGCTGTGTAAATATGTAATTTTTTTTATATAAAAAGTTGAAATCAAAATTTTTTGGGAATAAATAAAATAAAATTCATGTTATCAATAATATGGGATCCTTTCATAGTTACTTTACAAGAAAAGATGGTTTGTTGCCTATTCCATACCTTTATTCCAAAAATAAAGAAATCCTCTTCACATACAAAACATGCACATATTTAGATGCAACATTTTGTGTATATACAGATGTTATATTATCACAAAATATTACATGTATAGATTATTTAATTCCAAAATGTTTCAAATACAAAACAATGATAACTCATCCATCGACCAATGATTTTATTATTTTTAATGATATAAATAAACCTTTGTTTCTTTTTAGAGCCAGTAAAAATATGTCTAACCATGATATAATACAATTGGATTGCGACACATCAATCTCATAACTATCAAATTGATCTTGTAAAAATGTTGTTTTCACATTATACAATTTACTGTCATCATCTGTCCACCAATTCTTAAGAGTTCCGACTGCATCATATTGTCGTCCTTTATCATCAAAACCATGGGTTATTTCATGTCCAATAATGGCTCCAAGTGCTCCAAAATTTTGTGCTGGCGAATACTCTTCTGAAAAAAATGGCTCTTGACAAATTCCCGCAGGAAATACAATTTCATTCATCAATGGAGAGTAATATGCATTAATTGTGTGTGGATGCATATGCCATTCATTCTTATCAACTGGTTTATAACATTTCGCTAAATTATCTGTCGCATGCCATCGAGAAGCTTCCAAAATATTATCCATATATGATAATTCATTTGATATAATCATATGTTGAAAGTCAGTCCAGACATCGGGATAACCCATCTTTACGCCAATTTTATTTAATTTATCATATGCCTGAATTTTTGTTTCACTACTCATCCAATCTAACAAACCGATACGTTTTGCCACTTGCTCCCGAATAGTTTGTACCATTGATAAAGCCATTTCTTTTGCTTTTTCACTAAAATATTTCTTAATGTAATCCTTTCCCAAAAGTTCGCCAACACATTCATTAATG
>Ga0206876_1164_pt1 | contig 16938 bp, 17 predicted proteins | sample Alteio_BWOrgCont_10_FD_152619 | JGI IMG/M metagenome (GOLD analysis project Ga0206876, IMG submission 152619) | Enriched cells from forest soil in Barre Woods Harvard Forest LTER site, Petersham, Massachusetts, United States -... | ecosystem: Environmental > Terrestrial > Soil > Temperate forest >...
TTCTGTGCTGCACCGCGTGGACGGATGAGCGAGAAGAGCATGAGGTAGGTCATCAGCGAAGCCAGCGTAAAGCTGTAGACGAGAGGAGCGCCGTTTAGTCGTCCAGCGAAGCCAGCAGTGAAGAGCAGGCCTCCGAGCATGGGGCCGGTTACGTTGGCGATCTGGAAGATGCTCGCACCCCAGGTGACGGCGTTGATGAAGTGTTCTTTGGGGACGAGCGTGGGCACTAGTGAGCTCGCAGCTGGGCCGCTAAAGCAGCGACCGGTGCCGATAAGGAAGAGTATCCCGTAAACCACCCAGATGTTGCCAATGCCACGCAGCGTGAGGAAGAGCAGGAGTGCGGTGGCAATAGCCTGCACAGAATTGCAGACCAGGATGACCGCGCGGCGGTCGTAGCGGTCAGCAACGTGACCTGCAGGAAGCACGAAGAAGATGCCAGGGAGAAACAGCGCGAGGCCTGTGTATCCTAGCGCGAGGGCTGAGTGGGTGAGCTGGTAGACCTGCCAGGCGACGCCGACGGACTGCGCTTCAGCACCCATAATGCCGATGAGGCGAGCGGCAGAATACAGGCGGAAGTCTTTCGACTCCCATGCCATCGTGGCTCTCAGTGATCGCTGCTGACCGTCATCCATTGCTCTATCTATGCTGACACACTTGCGGGTCTGGGATTGTCAACACAACCACGACTATGATGGAGCACGATGGATACTTTCTCTACTTCGCAACTGGGTACTCTGGCAACAGAGGCGCGCAATCCGGCTTCAGCCCGGCTGGATGAGCTGAGCACGCTGGAGATGCTTGGCGTGATGAACGATGAGGACGCGAAGGTCGCGTCGGCGGTACGAGTGGAACTGCCGGCCATCGCACGAGCGGTAGATGCGATTGCGGGGCGGTTTGTCAATGGTGGAAGGTTGTTCTACATCGGTGCAGGAACGAGCGGAAGGCTTGGTGTGCTGGATGCGAGCGAGTGTCCGCCGACGTTCTCGGTGCCGGCGGAACTTGTGCAGGGGTTGATTGCCGGCGGCGATCGCGCCTTACGGCTATCGAGTGAGCACTCGGAGGATTCACCGGAAGAAGGTGCGAGAGATCTGGCTGCAGCGGGATTTGCAGCCGGCGATGTGCTGGTGGGAATTGCGGCGAGCGGACGAACGCCTTATGTGCTTGGTGCAATGGAGTATGCGAAGAAGCTGGGCGCGATGACGATTGGGTTGAGCTGTGTTCCGGGTTCGTCGCTGGCGAAGGCTGCGGAGATTGCCATTACACCTGCGACAGGAGCGGAAGTGCTGACTGGAAGTACGCGAATGAAGGCAGGGACTGCGACCAAGCTGGTGCTGAACATGCTCTCGACTGGCGTGATGGTGAAGACAGGACTGACTTACGGCAACCTGATGGTGAATGTGCGACCGACGAATGCCAAGCTAGTGGACCGCGCGCAGCGGATTGTGATGGAAGCTGCTGGGTGCGATCGCGCAGCGGCGGATCGCGTGCTGGAAGCTGCAGGAATGGATGTAAAAACCGCGATTGTGATGCAGAAATCGGGTGTCAATCGCAAAGAGGCTGAGGCAAAGCTGGCAGCGGCAAAAGGCGTGCTGCGAACTGCGCTGAACTAAGAATTTTTTGGAGCGAGTTAGGCCTGAGTAGCTTCTACAGCGGCGATCTCTGAATCGGCCTTGAGCGAAGGGCGATTCGCCGTGGCGGAGCGCCAGCCGGCGCGGCCTTCAACGATGGGGGCCTCAATCTTCGTGGCAACAGTTGCTGGAACAGCAGCAGGCGTCGGCAGAGCGGCGGGAGTTTCTGCGCAGAGTACAACGCGATTGCGGCCTTCACGCTTGGCGCGGTAGAGCGCAACGTCAGCGCGGCGCAGCATGTCCGTCCAGCCGCGCTCACCTTCACGCCAGACACCTACACCGATACTGATGGTGAAGGATGCGATCTCATCATTCTCATTGAGTCGCAGGCCTTCGACGGTGGCGCGCAGACGCTCGCCGACACGAGCGGCGGATTGCATATCAAAGCCGGGCAGAAGCACGGCAAACTCTTCGCCGCCCATGCGCATGACGCGATCGTCGGCTCCAGTGACTGTGAGCAGAACGCCGCCGATGGCGCGCAGCGCGCGGTCGCCGAGGCTGTGGCCCCAAGTATCGTTGAGACGCTTGAAGTGGTCGACGTCCATCATCAGCATGGCGAGCGAACGGCCTGTATTGAGCGAGACACCGACTTCGTGCAGAGCGATCTCTTCCATGGCGCGGCGGTTACGCAGGCCGGTGAGGGAATCGATGCGGGTCTCATCGTGCAAGCGGCGCTTGCTCTCAGCAACGAAGATTCCTACGAAGGAGAAGAGCAGCAGCGTGGCAGAAACCATGGTTGCGGCTTTAGCAAGGTCTTCCACTGCCTTGGGCAGGTGCACGATGTGTAGATCGATGGGCAGGCGGAAGGCGACAACGCAAATGACGAAGGTGAGGAATGACGCGGTGACGCGAGCATTGCTGCGCAGGGCGCGGAAGCGCGTGTTGATGAGCATCTCCACCGTTTTGCCCATGATGGTGAGCGCGGTGAGACGAGCGATAGCCAATGCGACGTCAGAGTTGATGGGGTTGATGGCGAGCACCACAACCATGGAGAGGCTGACACACAGGGGACCGCCGATGGAGCGCAGTTTGCGGCGCACAACAAACCAGCGAAGACCCATGTAGACGAAGAAGAAGAGCAGGATGAGCAGACATGAGCCGGCGGCTTCATTGAGGCTCTTGATGCCGGTGACCCACATGTTGCGCGAGAGAGAGGCGAAGAGCTGAAGGCCGCATGCGCCAGCGAGCCAGGTCATGCCGCGGGAGCGCCGATCACTCCAGGCAAGCATGGTCAAAGTCAGGGCGAAAGTAGCCTGAGAGACAAGACCTGCCAACTGGATTTGGTGCGGGTCGATCATGCGCGTCCTGGTGAAAAAATTTGTGCCCGACAACTTGAGTCAAGTTCAGCAACGACAACAATTAAAGCCAGCTTGCTCTGCTCATGAGTGATGGTAGAGCGTTATTGAGAATGCTTGCATAGGAGGATGAGGGAAACCATACCTCAGAGCACACAGCGAGTTCCCAAAATGGGTCATCCGGCATCGACTTTTGTGGAATAGAGCCGAGAATTCATGGAAATAACGTGCCTGCTGCCGAAGTGCGGCGAGGCATTTCAATGCCGAAATGCTGATAGGCAAGTCGTGTGGCGACGCGACCGCGGGGGGTGCGGTCGAGGAAGCCAATCTGGATGAGGAACGGCTCATAGACCTCTTCGAGAGCATCCTGCTCTTCGGCGAGTGCAGCGGCAAGGGTATTGAGGCCGACGGGACCGCCATCGTACTTATCGATGATGGTGCGGAGGAGGCGGCGGTCGAGCTCGTCGAAGCCGTGAGCATCGACTTCGAGCAATGTGAGTGCGGCCTGAGCGGTGGCGCGGTCAATGATTCCGGAGGCACGAACCTGCGCGTAGTCGCGGACGCGGCGGAGAAGACGGTTGGCGATGCGAGGCGTGCCGCGGGAGCGCATGGCGATTTCGGCAGCACCATCGCGGTCAATGGGGACTCCGAGGACTTCTGCAGAGCGCTCGACGATGAACAGGAGCTCTTCATCGGTGTAGAACTCGAGGCGCAGCAGGATGCCGAAGCGTGAGCGCAGGGGCGAGCTAAGCAGGCCTGGGCGCGTGGTGGCGGCGATGAAGGTGAAGGGCTTGATTTCGAGGGTGTGAGTGCGGGCGCCGGGACCTGAACCGATGATGATGTCCATCTGGTAGTCCTCGAGCGCGGTGTAGAGCTTCTCTTCGAGCACAGGCTGGAGGCGATGGATTTCATCGAGGAAGAGAACCTGCTTTTCGCGCAGGTTGGTGAGGATGGCGGTGAGGTCTCCCTGGATCTGGAGAGCGGGGCCGCTGGTCTGCTGATAGCCGACTTCGAGCTCGTTGGCGATGATGGTGGCGAGAGTGGTTTTACCCAGTCCTGGCGGGCCGAAAAGCAGAACGTGGTCGAGTGCTTCACCGCGTGACCTGGCGGCTTCAAGCGCGATGGCGAGTTGTTCTTTGGCCTTGGTCTGGCCGATGAATTCGGCGAGGCGCTTGGGGCGGAGCTTGAGCTCGAGCTCGGAATCGTCGTCAACGCGGGAGGCGGAGACGAGGCGCTCTGCGTCAGAATCTTTGACGCCGCGGGCGTTGAGATCGAACTTCTTCTTGTTCGGGAAATCCATCTGAGGCGAGGATAAGGCGAAAGCGGACTGGAAGCAATGCGAGGGGTCATGAGTGGGGACCCCCTCCCCCCTGGTACTTTTTGCGCAAAGTCCTGAGAAGAAAGGAGATGGATGAGGACTAAGCCAAGTCTATTGTTTGCAGCAGATGGCCGGTTCCTTTGGTGGAGGCGAAATTGGATAAAACTGGCCATGATTTAAGGATAACGAATGGCATGGGGTAACTACGCCAACTTTTTTTGGGAGAAATCGCCAGTGTTTATAGGGGTTTTGGAGATTTGCGGGGGTGCCAGGGGCTTGACAAGAATTTTGGGGGCGTGCGGGCGAAGGGTTTACAGCATGGCTGAGGTCGCCCCTGAGATTTGAGGGGCGACCTTGGGATGGGTGGGAGGTCGAGCCCAGCTTGCGGGCGGACTTACCTTAGCGGCTAAAGCCGGAGGGTAGGGAGGAGTTTTTAACGGCACGTCTGAAGACGTGCCCCTACGATTCGAAGAGGGCACCGGCAATTTGCAGGGAGCAATCCCACTCATCCGCAAAAACGCGGACTAACGCACACCCGATTTCGGTGGGTTGGGATGCTCGCGTTTGATGTCGAACCAACCGAATAACGGCCGTAAACATCTGATGTTGCTGCGGCGTGAATCTTCGGGCGGGGATAAATCGTCTCTTGAGTTGAATTTGAACTGAACTCTGCTTTGGTTATTTTGGTAACCGACATTTTTGCAACTGTCGCGGGCCTTTTGGGTTTCTGGTTTCATGCACCCGAATCTGCGGCGCTAACTTCAAGCCGGTCTTCGACTTTATTGCGGAGAACCGTTACATAAACGAGAGTGCCTTGATGAAGCGTTTTCTGGCTGTTTCCCTCGCGATTTTTTCTTGCCTGTGCCTGGTAGTTGCAACGGAGCGCCGTGCCTATGCGTACGTTGACCCAGGTTCGGGATTTATGGCTCTGCAGGCGGCTGCTTCAGTGATGGCGGCAGCGGGGTATTTTTTGCGCAGCCGGATCAAGGCGCTGTTTATGCGGAACAAGCCGAGTAAGCCTACACTGGTGCTGCCGGTGAGTGCCCGGAAGAATGACTCCCGCAATGCCGCATGAATTCTGATCAATTGTTAGCCACCTTTCGTGACCCTGCAGGGTCGCTTAGGCTAGAGGGCGATTTTGCCATTCGCACTCTGCAAGCTGACGCGCGTGAAGCCGCGCTGGAATTCGTGTCTTCAGCGTTCGCGATGCGGATGCAGTTGCGCGGCGACATGGTGGGGACAACTGTTGAAGACAATGGGGCGGCGGGGACTCGGCTGCTGCATCCTCGGGTTGCGGTGCCGAGTTATCCGTGGGAATGGACGCCTTCGCAGTGGCAGGCAGCGGCGGAGTTAACGTTGCGGCTGTGCAGTGAAGCGGTCGACGATGGATGGATTTTGAAAGATGCGACTCCGCTGAATATTTTGTTTGTGGGTGCGCGGCCGGTGCTGGTGGATGTGCTCTCTTTCGAGCGGCGCAAGGCGGGCAATCCAATATGGCTGGCGTATGGGCAGTACGTGCGGACGTTTCTGCTGCCGCTGCTGATGAACAAGATGCAAGGCTGGCCGCTGAGCCTGAGCTTGTTCCGGCGCGACGGCCTGGAGCCGAGCGAGCTGGTGGGTGCGATGAGCTTGCGGCAGCGGCTTTCGGCTGACGCTTTCTGGCCGATCACGCTGCCGGCGTGGCTGGAGCGGCGCAAAGGTGCTGACACTCCAAAACCTGCGCGGCAGATGGATGCTGATGCTGCGACGCATGTGCTGAAGGGGACGCTGGTGAGTTTGGGCAAGCGGACGAAGCGTGCGATGTCCAAACTGACGCGGTCAGAGTGGAGCGAATACCAGACAACGCTGACGCACTATACGGCGGAAGAGAGCGCGGCGAAACAGGTGTGGGTGCAGCAGGCGCTGGAGGAGCTGCATCCGAATCGTGTGCTGGATGTGGGCGCGAATACTGGCGAGTACAGCGCAATGGCGGCAAGAGCGGGTGCGGAAGTGGTGGCGCTGGAGCGCGACGCAGCGGCTGCCGACAGGATTTTCCGGATGAGCTGCGATGAAGGATTGAACATTCTGACGCTGCATGCGGATTTGGCGCGGCCGACTCCTGCAGCGGGGTGGGAGAACGCGGAGCAGAGTGCTTTGCTCACGAGGCTGGAAGGGCAGTGTGAGCTGGTGATGCTGCTGGCGGTGATCCACCACTTGATTTTGATGGAACAGATTCCGCTGGAAAAGATATTAGGGCTGTGCGCGCGGCTGACCAAGAAGCATCTGATTGTGGAGTGGGTGCCGGTAAGCGACCCGATGTTCCAGAGCCTGATGCGCGGACGGGATGAGCTGTACGGCGGGTTGAGTGAAGACGATCTGCTGACTGCTGCGGCGGCATATTTTCATCCTCTGCGGCAGGAGAAACTGAGTAATGGGCGAACGTTGTTTTTGATGGAGCTGCTACCGAGGAAGAGCTGATGACGCAAGAGCACACAGTCGTCCGCATGCCGAGGCCGCCGGCAACTGAGCCGCGCAAAAAGCTAACAGTATTTGAGGCCGTAAAGAAGCTTTGCCAGTGCGTTGGGCTGGCTTCGTTGATCCTAGTGATGAATTACGGTGACCTGCTGGGTGGCGGCGCGGATGTGCGCATGCATGTGCCTTTCAAGCTGAACGGGATTGTTGCAGCACAAGTGATGGATATTCTGCTGCTGGGGTTGGTGTTGTGGGTGATCTTGCTGCCGCTCTCGCGCACGAAATTTTATCCATGGGTGAAGCTGGTGCTTGCGGTGGTGGCGCCGCCGTACCTGATATGGCGGATGCAGTCGTTGTTTCCAGATGTGATGTCTGACGGGCTGGTGCCGATCATTTTTGCGGTGTGGGCGGCGGTGGTTCTGCTGCTGCTGTTCCGTTATCCACGGTGGTACAAGAACCTGACGGTGTTCGGCGATTTTGTGGGAGTGTTCTTCGCGTTCTTCGCGTTGTTCAGCTTGATCTCGCTGGGATGGGTGACGCGGTGGAAGCCGGGGCCGTATGAGATTACGCCTGCGTGGGCTGCTGCGCCGCAGCCGCCGCGCGAGCATCCGCTGGTGGTGTGGGTGGTGTTCGACGAGCTTTCGTACGCGCAGGTTTATGGAGATCGCGCGCACGACCTGGCGCTGCCGCACTTCGATGAGTTGAAGCAGATGAGCACGGTGTTCACGAATGTTCAGCCGGTGGGCTACAAGACAGTGAAGATCATTCCGTCATTGCTGACGGGACGAACGGTGGATGACTACCGGTTCCGATTCAACAACAGCTTTGTGGTGCACTACGAAAATGTGCACGGATGGCAGCCGGTGAATGGCAGCAACACGATTTTTGGCGATGCGAAGAGCGCTGGATGGAGGACGGCGGCGGTGGGATGGTACAACCCGTACTGCACGATCTACGGCGATGCGATTGACGATTGCTACTTTATGAACCTGGACCGCATTGATGGATTGATGAGCCAGCGCGATACGTTCACGAAAAACGCGTGGTCTCCGCTGGAGCAGATGGTGCGAGAGATTCGCGCGCCGGCGAAGGCTGACCGGCGAGGATGCAACTATGACGTGAAGCAGAGGCTCTCTACCGACCGCGATTTAGAGCAGCACTGGACGGAGCTGCTGAAGACCGACCAGGCGGACTTTGTGTTTGTGCATCTATCGGTGCCGCACAGTCCGAACGTGTGGAGCAGGATGAAGGACGACTACACGCATGTCTGCAATGCGTCTTACCTGGACAACCTGGCACTGGCGGACCGCAAGCTGGGGCAGATGCTGACGATGCTGGAGAGCTCGCCGCGGTGGAAGGACACGACACTGATAGTGCAGGGCGACCATGGATGGCGAGTGGACCTGTGGGACTGGATGCCTTCGTGGACCCAGGAGGACGATGCAGCTTCGAGCGACCAGTTCGATCCGCGGCCAGCTGTGATCATTCACCAGGCGGGACAGACGCAGGGAGAGACTGTGAGCGCTGCCTGGGCGCTGGAGAATGTACACGGGGTGGTGGAGCAGGTGGTGCGAGGGCAGGCTGTGAGCTATTAGCGGCGGCATCGTATCCTTGTAGAGAGAATCGAATAAGTAAGGAAGCCAGCGATGCCGATGTATGAATACGAGTGCAGCCAGTGTCACCGGCGCACGGAGAAGATCCAGAAATTTTCGGACCCGGAGTTGACGGTGTGTCCCCATTGCGGCGGGCCGCTGGCGCGTACGATAACTGCGCCATCGTTCCAGTTTGCGGGCGGGGGTTGGTACAAGGACGGCTATGGGAATGCCAAGCCGGCAGCGACAGGTGGAGAGAGTGCGGCCAAGCCTGCGGGTGAGAGCGCACCTGCTGCAGCACCTGCTGCAGGGGCGGGTTCGGCTGCGGCTGCTGCTCCGGCGCCGTCGGCGAAGCCGGCGACAAGTTCCGGGACCGGTTCAGGGACTGGCTCGAGTACGCAGGGTTAATTCTCTAGGAGCTACCGCGAAGGTGGTAGGCTCGGATATCCAAATTTCATGCTGCTGGAGTATGATTTGTGGCATGAGTTTGTCTCGTAAATTTCGCAAGCTGGGCCGTGAGATGGAAGAAGCGGTGAGTCCCGCTTCGCGCACGGGTTCGACGCTGCGCAAGATTGGGCTGTTTTCCGCCGGTGTGACGGTGGTTGCGATTGGCGTGATGGTGGGCCGGGAGCTGCGGCAGCGCTACAAGTTCAAACGCCTGACACCGTATGACGCGTATGCGCATGCAGGGGACGAGGAACAGGTGGAAGAACTTGAATTTGGGTTAGGCACCTAGAAGGCAGACAGTAGTGAGTAGGCAGTAAAAGCAAGACCGAATGGCGATGAGCCCTTCGGTCTTTTGATTTTGTGGCTGTAGTTGAGATTTAAGAGCCGCCGTCGCTAGTGACGACAGTTGCGAGTGGGCAGGTGAGAGTTTCTGGCGGCAGAGAGACGAAGCGATTGTGGGCCTCATCGATTTTCCAGCCAACTTTTGCTTTGAGCGATTGCCTGGCAAGCGATGGATCGGCGGGGTTGTAGCCTGCGCTGTTATCGAGAAGCGCGATGATCGCAGCGGGATCATCTTTGCCGTTGACCTGGCAGCCACCGATGGCTTCAGGTGTTGTCTTTGTGTGCGGCGGGACCGTGATGACGTCGAGGACCTGACTGGTTTTGGTATTGAGGAGCAATTCATATTCGCTCCCGCAAATTTGCCAGCCTATCAAGAAGAGACGGTCGGAGACTTCATCTCCGCCGAGATCTTTGAGGCCGATGTCTTTGTGGCGGGCTTCGGTGACGACGACTCGCTCATTCGAAGTTCTTTTGCCCATTAGAGCTTTGGGGATGTCTGTGCCACATTTAATTCCTGCGAACTCATCCACGGCCCATGCCTTGCCGCACAGGAACACAAAGACAATAAGTATTGCTGAGAGCTTGAACATGGTTGGATTGTGACACGAAATTACGCCGATGTATTCGGCGCATCTAAGCTGCTTCGCTGACGGCGACGTGGCGGGGCGAGGCCTGTAACATGCGCACCAGGTCTTCGACCGTGACCAGCGGCTTGTGCAGCAGGCCGGGATTGAACTGGCGGCCGAGGTTGACGGTCATCTCGCGGACGGTTTGAGTGATGTCTTCGGAATCGAGGCCGAGATCTTCATCCAACTGGTCGCCGGGGAGGATGGGGAAATTTACGCGCTGGCGTTCCTGAAGATAACGGTAGGTGGCTGCGGCGATGACGGGGTCAAAGCCGTAGCGCTCGAGGTGAGCAGCGAAGGTGGTTTCCGTAATGCCATTACGCTCACGAGCGAGAGCCTTGTGGCGGCGGCTGGCCGAAATCTTGAGGAGAAGGAAGGCGAGAACCACGCAGGCGACAATAATGCCAATCGGCCATGCCTGTTCCTTGAGCCAAATCGTCAAAGTATCCGGTGTAACCATGGCGACGCACTCCCTTGCAGCGTCATAAACATCAGATACGAAGATTGGCATGCAGGTTGCAATGCCGAAGGCCCTGAATATGCAGGTTTGCCCAGCGAACGCCGGCAACCCAATTATTGCCTACACCTTAGTAAGTTGCAAGATTGACGATTAGGTTTACAGTTGCTTAAACCGCGATGATTAGCGCACCAACCACACTCGATGAGCTGCCGAATCCAATAGAGGAAAGCGGAGAGGCTCGTCTGCGCGACGGACATGGACGTGCAATCACTGACTTGCGGCTCTCCGTGACAGACCGCTGCAACTACCGCTGCGTTTATTGCCGGACGGGAACGGATGGAGCACAGTACGACGACCTGCCGCTTGCGGACTATGTGCGGATGGTACGGCTGTTCGTGAGCCTGGGGATTGAGAAGATCCGGTTTACAGGTGGAGAGCCGCTGTTGCGGCAGGGTTTGGCTGAGCTGATCCGCGAAGTGGCGGAGATGCGGCCGAGGTTTTCTGATGGAATGCTGGACCTGGCGCTGACGACCAATGGGCATCTGCTGGAGCAGATGGCTGTTCCGTTGAAGGCTGCCGGGCTGCAACGGATAACCGTGAGCATGGATGCGGTGGACGCGGAGACGATGACGCGGATCACTCGTGTTCCCGGGAGCTACGAACGTGTGCTGGCGGGAATTCGCGCGGCAGGAGAAGCAGGCCTGGGGCCGGTGAAGGTGAATTGTGTTTTGCTGCGGGGATTTAATGATTCGCAGATCGAGGCGTTTGCGGAATTCTCTCGCGCAGAAGATGTGATCGTGCGGTTTATCGAATTCATGCCGCTGGAAGAGCCTTCCGCGGAGGAGAACGATCGCCGGTGGTCGCCAGAGCGCGTGGTGGGGATGGACGAAATCATCGCGCGGCTGGAGCGAGTGCGGCCGCTGCGAGCGCTGGCAGCGAACCATGAGTCGGAGACAGCGAGGCGGTTTACGTTCGACGACGGACGCGGAGAGATTGGGATTATTGCTCCGGTAACGCATCCTTTTTGCGGGCACTGCAGCCGGATACGCGTGACCTCCGACGGCAAGCTGCGGACGTGCCTGTTCTCGCAAAGCGACCACGACCTGGCTGGAAGGATGGCGCGTGGAGCGAGCGATGACGAACTTCGGCAATGGATACGCGGCGTGGTGGAACGCAAAGAGGCACGCCACCACATTGGCGAGCCGGGATTTCTGAAGCCTTCACGCAGCATGGTTCACATTGGCGGTTGAGAGCGGGCCACGCGACACGGAAACTTTCAAGGGTTTTAATTCGTAACTAATTTTCCCGTAGCATTTTTCGTAGACCGTAGCTTCCGCCAGCCATGAGCTTCCTGCGCTGGGCTTGCACTTGAAGTGCGTTCCTATGAGTGAGGCGCGACAGTTCGAAACGATCGACGCGCGGCAGCTGGAAAGCCTGCGCGTGTTTCACGAGGTAGCGCGCGCGCTGACCTCAAACCTGGACCTGGATGCGGTGCTGCGCACGATTGTACGGACGATGGAAGAGTTCTTTGGGCCGGAGCAATGGTCATTGCTGATTGTGGATGAAGAGGCGCAGGAGCTTTATTGCGCGCTGGCCGCAGGAGCGAATGACGAAGAATGGCGCAACATTCGCATCAAGATGAATGAAGGGATAGCGGGACGCGTGGCGGCAATCGGACAGCCGCTGGTGATTGCGGATATTGGCGCGGACCCGATGTGGTCGCGCTATGCGGCGGATCACCCGGATCTGAATCTGCAGTCGATTGCATCGCTGCCTATCCGGCACGGCAACCGCACGCTTGGCGTGCTGCAGTTGCACAACAGCAAACTGAACCTGCTACCGGATTCTTCCATGGCGTTTCTGCGTGTGCTGTGTGATTACGCGGCGATCGCTTTGCATAACGCTGCGCAGGTGAAGTTGATCCACGATTTGAGTATTACGGACGATTGCACGGGACTTTTCAATGCTCGCTATCTTTATACGTCGATTGAAGAAGAGATTGCGGCGTTGAGCGACCCGCAGGTGCGACCGATACAGCCGCAATTCAGCTTGCTGTTTATGGACCTTGACCACTTCAAATCAATCAACGATACGCATGGACATCTAGTGGGGTCCCGACTGCTGTCGGAGATTGGGAGTTTGATTAAGCGGATACTTGGGCCGCAGCATGTGGGCTTCCGGTACGGCGGCGACGAGTTTGTGGCGCTGCTGCGGGGATTGGATAAGGCAACAGCGACAGAGCTGGCTTTGAATTTGCGAGAGAAGCTGAACGAGATGCGTTTTCTTACGGCGCAGGATTTGTCGCTGACCATGACTGCAAGCCTGGGTTTGGCGACGTATCCGGAAGATGGCGACAACATGCATGCGATCATCCGGTCGGCAGACGCGATGATGTACCAAGCCAAGGCGGGGGGTCGCGACCGTTTAGAGGTGGCGAATCCTGATGCGCCATCGGCGTTTCCGAAACCCAAAACATCACGACACAGCTAGGAATCCGCTGATCTGAGGCCTGTTCGGGGCGAGCCGAGTTCATTGTTCGGTTCGCCCGACGATGCGATAATCGGCCATACCGCGCGATAGTTACGCGCATAAACCTAAGAAAATCAATGTTTTTTTGGTGTTTGGCGGGTCGAGGAAGATTGTTCGTTTATTCATTGACAATCGTCATAATCGCAGTATATGGTGGTGATGGGTACTACTAACGCCAAGGAGATATTCCATGCGACGACTCATTTACCCCGCCCTCATTCTGCTCCCCGTTCTGGCCCATGCGCAAGCTAAGACCCAGACCAGCACCTTGACCGCCGCTCAGTCGTCCGCACCTGTGGCGACGCTTGTGGCCAAGGCCAACCCGCCCCGTGTACTTCCGGGTGCCGCGACTGCGCCGTCATCCGCTGACAACAACGACATCATGGTGCCGATTCACCAAACCGTGGTGGAGCGCTCAAGCGATGATGTTGATGTGAACGACAGCACGATCGGCTACAGCTTCAACGACGGCGCCGCGGCTGTGACAGCACCAAAGCTGATCCAGGCTATGCCGATAACGATGACATTGCACGACATGGAATCGGCAGCGACAGAAGCGACAGTTGTTCTGCAACTGACCGTGGATGCGACCGGCGCGACGAAGGATGTGAAGATTGTGCACACCGGGGGAGCGGCTCTGGACAAGCGCGCAATCGAAGCTGTGAGCCAGTATCACTTCAAGCCGGCGACGCAGAATAACCTTCCGGTCAATGCGCCGGTAACGATCGCGATAAAGATCAAGAAGTCGTAAACGAACGAAGTTAGACGCGAGCCCTTCTCTGCGCTTCCGTACCCGAGCGCAGGGGAGGGTTCGTTTTGTTTAAAGCAAAAGCAAAAGCAAAAGCAAAGGCTTTAGCGCAGAGGTCGCGGAGTTGTGCTGAGGCTGCAGAGGAGGGCAAAGGCAACACGCTGTGTGCAATGTTCAGGCGCAATGTACGCGATGTTTTTATGGGCGGTGATTGAGAGATGGAGCACGGTGTGGTTCGGGGCGCTGGGCTTCGACGTTTTCGAGGGCAGTGGGATGTACACCGAAATCCCAGACGTCGAGATTGAGCTCGTGGCTGGAGAGGACTTCTACGAGAGCGTATTCGCCGAACTCAAGCGGCGTGACGGGCGTGAGCTTGAGCCACTGGTTTCCGGGCAGAGGTTCCGACTTCATCTCGATGACATCAGGCTGCGGTCTGCCGATGCCGAGCTGCAGGATGCGAAAGCTATCGACGACGCGAGAGTCATAGCGGACATCGACGCGTTCAATGACATAGCCGCTCGTGGCAGAGCCTGCTCCGGGAGTAGGCCGGCCGGCGCTGGAAGCTCCGTGGGTGTCGACGGTTATGGCGGGGCGACTGTCGGCGAGAGTTTCATCCTTGCCGATGCGGACATAGAAGACGGGGTCGGCGACGTGGAGTTGAATGTCTGACTTGCTGGAACGCAGCTCCTCAATGCGATGCGCGGAGGATGCGGGATTAATGGCGATCTTCTGTGTGGCGTGAGCGGTTTCCTTATTGAGATCGCTGGCCTGCTGCGGCATGGGGACAAGCTCTGGAGTGTTTTGAAAATTATCGAGAGCGAGGACGCTGTCTTCCTCGGGCAGACGAAGATCTGGAGCGACGAATGGAGTGCTGGCGGCGCGGGCTGCCTCTTCTTTAGCAAGCTCTGGACTAAGCACTGGAGGCGGCGCCTGGTAGCCGGGTTCATGCTCACGCTTCCAGCGCTCTGTAGCGGGAAGGTCGACGAGGGCGAGCGGAATTTCTTCGCGTTCTCCGCTGCGCTCCGCACTGCGATACTGAACGACTGCGCCAACAACTTTGTAGCCGAGAACGATTTGATAGCTGCCGTCTTTGAGGATGAGGCGCTGGCGCTCCGGCTGCTGCGACTGGGCGGGATCCGGAATGTCGAGGGGATGACGGTCTTGCGCAGGGAGCATGGCAGATGTTGCGAGCAACCCGCAGGCTGCACACAACAAGAGACCTAACCTGGCGGCAGACCTGAGACTCATGTTTCAGTTATATCGCTGGAATGGTTTAGCCGCGAAAATCGATGGACTCGCGGGTTTTGACCGGGCGAGGCTGATCCGCAGGCTGACTGGAGAACAGTCGCCAGACGCTGCGAATGACCGAAAAGGCGCAGAAGGTGCCAATCGCCAGGATCAGGCCATCGACACCGAGGGCAATCCATGAACCCGAGGCAGCGTCCGCTGGATAGGAATAAATGAAATACCCGATGAAGATGACGGCCAGACCCGAGGCGATAAGAATCCGAGTTCTTAGTTCTACGGCGCTCATAATGTGTTGGACGTTTCTGGGGAAATTATAGCTTGAGACCAGAGAACGGCAAGGGTAGAAGAATAATTATATCTATCGCTTAGCGATAAATTCCAGGTCTAAAACTTCTGTGTCTTCAGCCACTCGCGGAAGCGTGGGCCGAGGTCGTCGCGCTTGAGAGCGAATTCAACGGTGGCCTTGAGAAAGCCGAGTTTGTCGCCGGCATCATGGCGCTTGCCCTCGTAGGTGTAGCCGTAGACCTTCTCAAACTTGAGCAGGGCGCGGATGGCATCAGTGAGCTGGAGCTCACCGCCGACGCCTGGAGTGATGGATTCGAGCATTTCGAAGATACGCGGGGTTAATATGTACCGACCGATAATGGCGTTTTGGCTAGGTTGGGTTCCGGGCTTGGGCTTCTCGACCATGTCTTTGATGTCGAGGAGTCGAGCGTCGCCGGGGTGGGGCAAGCAATCGAGACAACCGTAAGCGGAGATGGCATCGCCTTCGACGATTTCTGAACCGAGGATGGAGGCTTGCATCTGGTTGTAGGCGCCCACGAGCTGCTTGAGGCAGCCCTGCTTGGAGTCTACTATATCGTCCGGTAAAATAACTGCAAATGGTTCATCCCCAACGAGTTGTTTGGCTTGTAGTACGGCGTGGCCGAGGCCGAGAGGCTCTGCCTGACGGGTGTAGGCGATGCGTGCAAGGGTGGAGACGGAGCGGGCGATTTCGAGCAGCTCGGTCTTGCCTTTGGCTTCGAGCGCGGCCTCAAGTTGAGGCGAGCGGTCGAAGTGATCTTCCATGGCGGTCTTGCCGTATCCGGTGATGATGATGATGTCAGTGCAACCAGCTGCGACGGCTTCTTCGATGCCGTACTGGATGAGGGGCTTGTCGACGAGGGGCAGCATCTCCTTGGGCATGGCCTTGGTGGCGGGGAGGAAGCGTGTGCCCAGGCCGGCGGCGGGGAACACTGCTTTGCGAACTTTCATGGCGGACATCGGGCGGAAACACTCCTTATTGATGAGGTTATCGTACTCCTGCGCACATGGTGGAGACATGCCACTTTGGAAGCTAAAGGGCTACTTGAGGTGGGTGTTAACTAACCATGTTCCACGTGGAACAAGTGCTTTGGAATGAGTGGGTTGGTGGTGTAGAAAGGCCAAAGAAACCGGGTAAAATGCCGAAGAAAACGGAAGATTGTCGCAGATTTAGTGCAGGTTAGTTGTCATCCTTCCCGGCGTTCTGGCGGGCCAGAATTTGCTGTGTTTCCGCGATAGATCTGCGTCGAGTGCAAAGAACGATCATCACGATTCCGCAGACGATCATGCCGGGAATGCTGATGAACTCTGCGATGAGGGCCGGCGCAGCAATGAACTCTTCCCAACGGGACGGCCAGATGGAGAAGGAGCAGCCGCAGATGCCCGGGACGCAACTGGCACAGCCGACAATTCCTGCGATGAGAAAGAGCAGGAAGAGAAGTTTGGCGGTCTTCATAGACAAATCATAGTACCGGCGAATCGTTGTGGAGCATGGTTTTGCGGATGACTTTGATGGGAGCGAAGCCCTGGCGCATGAGGTCGTCGTGGAATTTCTGGAGGGAGAAGGCTGCTCCCTGCTGCTTGCGGACGTCTTCGCGAAGCTTCATGATCTGGAGTTTGCCGAGGGTGTAGTAGAGGTAGAGTGCGTCTGAAGTTCCGCGCTTGGTTTCGACTTCGGCGATGGGGCGGGACTGGTAGCCATCGGAGACGAAGAAATCTTCAGCTTGCGGGATGGACATGGCACCGCCGACGCCGGTGTGGAGGCGGATGCTGACAACGAAGCGGGCGTCGCGAAGGAGAGCATCCTGCAGTTGGCCGAGGCGGATGAGTTTGGATTCGTGCTCATCTTTTGCGCCGAGGCCAGGAGCGTTGTAGCCCTCGTCGAGCATCATCTGTTCGCAGTAGTGGGCCCAGCCTTCGATGTTGGTGTTGGCGCCGAGTAGCTTGCGAA
>Ga0206876_1166_pt1 | contig 16920 bp, 14 predicted proteins | sample Alteio_BWOrgCont_10_FD_152619 | JGI IMG/M metagenome (GOLD analysis project Ga0206876, IMG submission 152619) | Enriched cells from forest soil in Barre Woods Harvard Forest LTER site, Petersham, Massachusetts, United States -... | ecosystem: Environmental > Terrestrial > Soil > Temperate forest >...
AGGCATTCCGCGCGATAGGCGGAGAGGCCGTAATCGATATGCCGCATCTCGGGACGTGGCAGCTTTTTGTTGTAGGCGCGGACCTGGTTATCTTCGAACCAGACGTTGCTCGGCTCCGTGCCACGGGAATTTTCCATCACGGTCATCAGGGCGGGAGCGTTGCTGTCGGTGAATTTTTGCGCGACGGCTTGGTAATCGATCTCGAGATAGGAATCGCCGTAAAGGACGAGAAAGGCGTCGCCCAGCAAGGGCAACGCCTGGCGCAAGGCCCCCGCCGTACCGCGCAGATTCGGGCCGTCGTAAGAATAGCGGAGGCGAACGCCGTGGGCCGCGCCATCTCCGTAAGCGATCTCGATCTGCTCTCCCAAATAGCCGACGCAGAGGACGATGTCGCGCAGGCCGTGGCCGGCGAGGAGCTTGAGTTGATGCGTGAGAAAGGGCGCGCGCGCCACGGGGACCAGCGCCTTGGGAATCGTCTGAGTGATCGGACGCAGCCGCGTGGCGAGGCCACCCGCTAAAATGGCGACGGGGAGAGTGCTCATACGCTCAAGAATCGACGCGCTCTTGCGGACCGGCTAATCGCGGAAGACGATGGCCGCTCCGTTAAAATCAAAACGAAAGCGGACTTCGCTCAGTCCTTTCGCCCGCATTGCCCGTAGCAGCTTGGGTTTGTCAGAGGCGTAAAAGAGGAGGAAGCCGCCGCCGCCTGCCCCGATGAGTTTGCCGCCGACCGCGCCGGAGGTGAGCGCCGTCTCGTACAGTTCGTCAATGACGGCGTTGGTCATGCCCTGGCTCCGCTTGCGTTTCCATTGCCAGTGCTCGTTCATGATCCGGCCAAATTCGTTGAGATCGCCGCCTTCCAGCGCCTCTTTGCTACGCAGGCCGAGGTCCTTGATAAAGTGAAGATTCTGGAACATATCGGCATCGCCTTCCTTACTTTTCTGGTCCTGTTCCTTGAGGATGGCGGAGGCGGACCGGGAATACCCGGTGAAGAAAAGCATGAGATTGTCCTCCAACTCTTCGCTCGTGTCCTGGCTCAGGGCCAGGGGCCACGCCTTGACCGTGTCGTCGGGGCGAAACTCGAAGCAAGTGATGCCGCCGAGCGCGGAGATATACTGGTCCTGCTTGCCGACCGGTTCCTTGAGGCGATCGATTTCAATTTCGCACGCCTGCGCGGCGATTTGCTCGGCAGGCGTCAGTTGATGTTTCCAGGCGTGGAGCGCCTTGAGCAGTGCCGTGGCAAAACTTCCAGAGGAGCCAAGACCGGTGCCGGATGCGATATCGGCCATGGACGTGATTTCGAGAAAGCGTCCGTCATGCTCCATCATGGCAAGGGCCTCGCGGATGATCGGGTGCTTGACCTCACTGGAATGGGCGACGTTCTCGTACTTGGAATAACGGATGATCAACTGCTCAACGTAGGTGTGCTGCAGCGCGATATAGACATACTTGTTGATGGCAGCCGCGATCAGAAATCCACCGTGCTTGCGGTAGTAGGAGGGCAAGTCGGTCCCGCCGCCGCCGAGCGAGATGCGAAGAGGAGCACGAGTGAGAAGCATGGCACCAGACTACCGCGATCCCGTCGCGATTGACCAGACTAAGCCATCGCGCTTACTTGAGGACTTGTTTGCCCGCCAGCTTCACCGGATGGCCGTTGAACTTCTCCGCAAGTTGCAAATTTCGCCAGATAATGCCGTCGACGTTGACGTACTCAAAGAAACCAAAGCGTCCGCCCAGATGGAGATTCTGTGAGGCAAACCAGTCACGGATCACCGTCGTGTTTTTCTCGTAGGCATGATCGTAGACGACGTACGAAAATGTCTTTCGGCAGACGTTTTGACAAACGATATCGTCATACGAACGGATGAGCCCGCGCTGGATCATACCATCGACGACGTGCTTGAAAATCTCATCCTCGTTCATGGCCCAGGTGGGAGAATCAGGACGACAGGTGATTTCCGCCTGAAGGCTGTAGCAATCCGGCGGGGCGTTTTCGGAGGAAAAGGAGGTGGGGAAACTGACGCGATTGACGAGGTACTCGGCCTCGGGGAAATAGACGGCGGTCATTTTTTCGGTGTCCGTGCCGCGAATGCCGATGGAGATAATCCACATCGGGTTGACGATGAGGCCGTCGATGGCGCGGCGCACTTCATCGGGAATTTCCAGGTTGGTCATGTGGACGAGTTGCTGCACCGGTAGCGTCGAGATCAGTTGCCGGTAGCAGCGCGTCTCCTTCCCGTCGCTGACGTGGAAAAGGCCGTCTCGCTTTTCAATCCGCGCGATCTTGAAATTGTAGATGACATTCGCCTGCTTGCTCCACTGATTGGAGAGCTCCTGATAACCGCCCGTACGGGGATAGTGATAGTACAGTTGATGGAGATAGCCCTCGGTGGCGATGCCCATCGCCGATTTCAAAATGTCCTCGGGGGCCGGGTCAGGAATGCGGTCGGCCCAGAGCATGGACAAGTCCTCAACGGGGATGTTCCAGACTTTTTCGTTGTACGGAAAAAGGTAGCGCTCGCAGATGCCGAGACCGAATTTGGCCAGCAGCCATTCGCGCAAATTCTTCGGGGACGGATATTGTTGCTTGTAGGGATTGATGAAAAAATCGCGGGCGCACGCGAAATTGTCCTCCATGGGAAGACCGGCGAGACCATTCTCAAAGGGGTACTTGGTCAAGCGGCCCTTGAAGGAGATCTTGTTGTTGCGGCGGCATTCCTGGACGTTGCCGTCGAGCGACTCGATCATAAAGGCAAGGATGTCCTTATGCTTCGAAAACATGATGTGCGGGCCGTAATCGAAGGTGAAACCGTCGATGACGAAGGACGAAGCGTGACCACCGGGATGATTCTCGGCTTCGAGCACTTCGCTTGGTTCACGCAAAAATTGTGACAGCGTGAGGCCAGCCGGGCCACCGCCTAAAATGCCGAAGGGTAAGGGCGCGCTCATGGAATTCTCTACAGTTTCTCCGCCAACATCGCATCAAGCGAGGCGGAGATGGCTTCTCCGCTGGTGTGTTGCGGCTTCCATCCCAGTTTGCGAATGGCTTCCGAAGAGAGGCGGATGACCGGCACGTCCCCTTTCCAGCCCCGTTTGCCGCCGCCAAAGCGATAGTCCACGTTTTGGAGTTTCATCTTGGAGCAGACCATGCCGGCAATTTCCCGCACGGTGATGGCGTCGACAGTCGCCACATTGAAGACGGTAAAACCGGGAAGATTGCTGGCCAACGTCGTCTCCAGCGCGCGCAGGACATCGTCCACATGGATATAGGATTTGCTTTGCGAGCCATCGCCGAGGATGGCAAGTTCGCGCGGATTCTCGCGCAGCTTGCGAATGAAGTCGTAACCGACGCCGTGGGTCTGCCTGGGGCCGACGACGTTGGCAAAGCGAAAGCCCGAAGCCTGCAGGCCAAACATTTCACAATAGGAATTGAGCAGCGCCTCGCCCGCAAGCTTGCTGGCCCCGTAGGTGGAGATCGGGCGAAGCGGCGAATAATTTTCATCGACCACCAAGTTGCCGGTGTCACCGTAAACGCCGCTGCCCGACGCATAGATGATCCGCTTGACGCCGGACTGGCGCGCCGCCTCGGCGACGTTGTTCGTCAGGTAGGTGCCTTCCCAAAAATCAATATCCGGCTGCGTGATCGCCTTGCTGATATCGGGATTCGACGCGAAGTGATAGATGACATCAACGCCCGCCGCGGCCTTGGTCAATTCGGGCAGGTCCTTGACGTCCTTCCGGATGACTTCGAGATTTTTATGACCAAGGATCGACTGGAGATGGCCTTCGGTGCCTGAGGTAAAATTATCATAGATGACCACGCGGTGGCCGTCCTCGCGCAACAATTTGATCGCGAGGTGGGAACCGATAAACCCCGCGCCACCGACAATCAACGATCTCATGAGGCCGACATTCTTAACCGATCTTTCGGCGTGAAGCGAGTGCGGAGAATACGCTTCAACGTCCACCACGCGCTGGGCAGCGGATCCATGGTCGAGACGCCAATGCGGTCCCGGTAGGAAATAAAGCGGTTGCCCACCTTGTAACCAAGCTTGAGCGGAATGAGCAGGAGATCGACCGGCAGGGCAGGGCCTCCGGCGTCGAATTTCAGTTCGTCGATCACGGTCTTGCGATACGCGCGCATGCCACTGTGCAGGTCGGTCAAACGGCGGACAAACAAAACCGAGGCGATCGCGGCGAACCCGGCGTTGGCCAGATAGTTGATCAAAGGCATGGACTGCGGTTTCGATTCCAGGCGCGAGGCGTCGATGATGTCCATGCCGCCGCCGAGGATGGCCGCAACCAGCTCGGGAATGATTTCCGCGGGATAGGTGTTATCGCAATCGAGGGTGACAACCACCCGGCCCGCCGCAGAGCGCAAGGCCAGTTCCATCGCCCGGCCATAGCCCTTGGGCGGAAACTGCTTGATGACGCGCGCGCCGAGGGACTCCGCAATTTCGGCGGTTCGGTCCTTGCTCGAATCAACGATCAGGATTTCGGCGTCCGGGACAACTTTTTTTATTTGTTCAATCACCAGGGCCACGGCACCCTCTTCATTCATCGTGATCATGGCGACGCTTATTTCCGGAACCGGATTCAAATTGGACATAAACGGGGTTGTAAGCGCACAAAAGAAAAGGATAGGTTAGATAGTATGGAACATCCCAGTCCGCAGGTTCAAAATCAAGGACTAATTGCGGCCTCATTGCAAGTGGTCAGGTTGTTGAAGTTCTTTCTCGTCATTCTTATTATTATAGAAGTTTCTCTGACTTGTATAAATATCATCAACTCGTTCGATTTCTCATGGCAGTTTGCCGAAGGCGATTATATTCTCGATCATGGCCATCCGCCCAGATCGGTCCTGCAGGCCTACGGGGAAGTCTCCCCCCATTTTGAGAATGAATATATTCTTTATGAAGTCTTGATCGCGGGCATCAATCGCTATATGGGATGGACGGGCCTGTGCATTTTCTTCGGAATGCTCTGTTTTTCGATCTATTTACCGTGCCTGCTCGCTTTTTTGCATTCCAGATATCGCTTTGCACTCATAGATATCTGTCTTTTCCTGCTCGCGCAATTCATGATCGATATGCGGCTGGCCGCTCGGCCCGAATTGGTAGCCGACATTTGCTATGTCCTCGCCGGCATCATGCTCATGCGCTGGCCGGTGCGATCGTGGAGCGGCCTGCAGACCCTGGCTTTTGGGCTCGTTTTTTTCTTCTGGTCCAACGCCCATGGCAGCTTTCTCCTCGGCGGGGCCATGTTGGCACTCTGGTACGGGCAGATGTTTCTATTTCAATGGAGGGCCTTGCTGTTTACGAGGGATTTCAGATGGCTGAGACCGGGTGTGGCCGCCCTGATCGGGTGCGCCCTCAATCCCTTTGGCTTCCATCGCTTCGTCCAGCCTTTTGAATTGCACAGCCTACTTTGGGGACAGGGGACCTCCCTGGAAATGTGGCCGGTGACCTCCGGCGTGGCGCTGCTGCCCTTGACCTGGACAATCGCCGCCATCCTCGTCCTGATTATGCGGGTCCGCGAACGAAAATTCTATTGGATGATCGCCATGCTGATTCTTTTGCAGTACCTGACGTTCGGCAGCATCCGCTATAGTATGTTTACCGCCCTGACCATCCTCGTCATTACCTGTGACGGCTTGATGCATCCCCGCGAATCTTTTTCGCCTCCCATTTTGGCCCTGTCTTTTGCCATGGCACGGCTGGGAGTCTATCTCTATATCACCGTCGCCTTTTTAAGCCTCGTTTCTTCACTCTTTCATACGAAGGTTGATATGTTAAAGGACTATGCCCGATACGGCTATCCCAAGAGCAAGATTCCCGTTACCTCCTCTTTTCAGTGGCTGAAGGAGCATCCGGACCAGTCCTATTATATTCTCTCGAATCTTTCCTCAGGCTCTTGCGCACAAATGCCCGGGACCAATGGAATCCATCCACTGATCGATTCCGGGACCCATCGTTATAGTGATGCGACCAATCAACTCCACTATTATTCTCTATATTCGCCTGAGACGTTTCGCCTCCTTTTGTCCAAATTAAATATCAACGCCGTCGCGATCAATAGCACCAATATTGGCTGGGCCCCTGTTCTCAACGCGAGTCCCGATTGGCGCCTGGCTCAACTCGATTCGGATTCCCAACTTTATCTTCGTCGGAATAATCAGAGCGTGGACATAGACCGGCTGGCATTTTCCAAATGGGAGCGGGATGAAGAGCAGAAGGCCTTCAAAGCGGCCGATCCCGGCAAGCCTCCGGAGGTCCCCAGCGAAAGGATTGTTCGCGGCCTAAGACTCCGACCCGATGCTAAATCGCTTAAGATGTGGCTGGCGGCATCCGACTTTATTTGGGTGGAAGATACTCAATTTGCCTTTATGGAAGACTGGCTTCAACAGGTGCCCGACGATATGGTCAAAGAAGCGCTCAAGGGAATCGGCGACAAAACGGACAATACGTCCGCCGCCGTGCAAATCCTGCTTTTGCTTCGTTTACAAGACTATCCGCAGGCGATGGAGATTGCCCAAAAATGGCATCCGAGACTCTTGGACATGGGTTATCAGAATTTGGACATGATCCGCGTTGAGGCCTTTGTTCACGGCGGGGATATCAAGGCGGCCCGAAAGATTCTAGACGGCTTCTGGCCGAAGCCCCGCTATTCGCTGCGCTGGGCCCGTCTGTGCCAGCAGGTCTATGCGGATGACCCCAGTGCCATGCCTCGAAACGCATTTCTTCTGACCAGTCTCGCGGACCAATGGACATGGCAGGAAGACGTGATTGCGCAGCTCAATCAAAACATCGCGCTCCTATCCAGTCCCAAGCCCTGAACTTCGACACTCGCGCAAAGTTTCACGGCCAGCATCGACATGCTCATTGATTTGTGACTTTTGCGATCGCAACTTCTTTGGAGGGAAAAGGAGCGATCTCAGGCCGGATCGGGGCTGCAAGACTGACATCGGTTTCCACCGAGAGTCCGGGCACGAGGCGCTGCCCGTAACCGCGCGTGCTTTCGGGATCGAGCAGGATTTTCACCGGCATACGCTGGACGATCTTCGTGAAATTACCGGTCGCGTTTTCGGGCGGTAACAACGCGAAGACCGCGCCGGAGCCGGGCGAAAAGCTGTCGATCCGTCCGGTGAAGGCGTGGCCGGAAATCTCGTCGACATAGACGCGCACCCTCTGGCCTTTCACCATTTCGCCGACTTGCGTTTCCTTATAATTGGCGACGACCCATAAGTCCTGCACGACCGACATCAGCACTGTGCCGACCGCCACGCGATTGCCGGTCTGCACCGTCTTGTCGCCGACATAGCCGTCTTCCGGCGCTGTTATCGTGGTGTAATTAAGTTGATCGATGGCATCGTCGAGTGCCGCCTTGGCCACGGCTAGATTCGCCGCGATCTGGTCGTATTCCTGCTTCGAGATGGCGCCGTTGCCGTCGGACGAATTCCGCAACGTGTCGACGCGCTCGAAGTCGGCCTTGGCGTGGTTGTAATCGGCCTGGGCCTTGTCGACTTGGACCTGGAAATCACGCGGGTCAAGCTGGGCGAGGACCTGCCCCTTCTTTACAAATTGGTTATCGTCCACGGTCACTTCGATCACCGTCCCCGCCACGCGCGAGCTGATGTTGTGCACGTTGCCGGTCGTATAGGCGTCGTCCGTGGTTTCATGATAGGACGCATGAATGAGATAAGCCGTGGCCGCAGCGACCAGCAGGAATCCGGCAACGATGCCCAAGCTTAGCTTGCGAGACTTGGTGAACCGTTCCTTCACGATGGGTGAATTGGCTTTCAATTCGGTTTCAGCGATGGCTTTCATCACATTTTCGGGAGGCAGGGCGGACATAAGAGTTTTCCTTTCTGGATCAATTTTGTTCGTCAGGAAGCGGTGGTCTTGAGTTGCGCCAATGCGAGCGCGGAGGCGATTCCGGCCTCGAGAATTTCCTCCGAGGCCTTCGGCTCATCCACGGCCCGGGCCATTTGTATGGCGCCAACGAGGACGGCAAAAATTCCAGTCGCGGCTTGGCGCTTTTGCGCCGTGGTCATGCTGGCGGGAAGATGCGCTTCGATTGAGGTCAACACCTTCGCGAATTTTTCGCAGAAGCCCTTGCGGGTCGCCTTGGGATGCCGGGCCAGTTCGGATGCGAGCGCGGCGACCACGCAGCCCTTCTCAGGATGATCGCGATGTTCCGTCCGCAAATAAGCGCGAATCCAAGCCTCCAGGCCGCCCTCCTCGATCCGGCGGTCAAAACGTTGCACGGAGTAGATCGCGGCTTCCTCGATCGCAGCGCGGACCAGGTCCTCCTTGGAAGAAAAGTGACTGTAAAAGCCGCCATGTGTCAGGCCCGCTTCCGCCATGAGATCGGCCACACCGACTCCCTCGATGCCATCCTTGCGAAAGCGCGCGGCGGCAGTCTCAACGATCCGGCGGCGGGTGGTTTCCTTATGTCCTTTTTCGTAGCGCATCGTCAGTTCCTCGATTGCAGTTTCAAATAATATTCTCGTTGCATTACGGGCATCATATCATATTGTAACTGTAATACAATAAAATTTTTCAACTTTCTTTCTGGAGCTTCCATGAACCCTTCCCCTCTCGATTCCATGTCCACTCGGCGCAAATTCATCCTTTTCGCCCTGATGGCCGTCGGCCAGTTCATGGCCCTGCTCGACACCCAGATCGTCGCGTCCTCGATCTCCGACATCCAGGCCGGCCTCGCCGCCGCGCCGGACGAAAGTTCCTGGGTTCAAACCGCCTACCTCATGGCCGAGATCGTAATGATTCCGCTTTCCGGCTGGCTCTCCCGGGCCTTCTCTACGCGCTGGCTCTTCACCGTCTCGGCGGCCAGCTTCACCCTCGCAAGCATTGCCTGCGGTTTCGCCTGGAACATCCAGTCGATGATCGTCGCACGGGCCGTGCAGGGCTTCGTCGGCGGCGCGATGATCCCGACCGTCTTCGCCACCGGTTACGCTCTTTTCCAAGGCAAACAGCGTGCGCTCATTCCAGCGATCCTCGGCCTCTTGAGCAGCCTCGCCCCAACCATCGGCCCGACGCTGGGCGGCTGGATCACCGACACCCTTTCCTGGCATTGGCTTTTCTTCGTCAACATCGTGCCGGGCATGGTCATCACTTTCACGATTCCGTTTCTCGAGTCGATCGACGAGCCCGACTTCTCCCTACTGCGCAAATTCGACTGGCTCGGCCTGGCGCTCCTCGCCATTTCACTGAGCAGCCTCGAATATGTACTCGAGGAAGGCTATCGCTGGAACTGGCTCGACGACACAACGATCCGTAATTTCACCTGGCTCGCGGGCATCACCGGTATTCTTTTCGTCTGGCGCTCGCTCACCTATTCAAGTCCCATCGTCGATCTGCGCGCGCTGAAGAACCGCACCTTCGCCGTCGCGTGTCTATTCATTTTCATCACCGGCTTTGGGTTGTTCGGCGCGGTCTTTGTTCTGCCGCTCTTCCTTGCCCGAGTGGCCGGTTACGACGCGCGACAGATCGGCGATGCGGTCTTCGTCGCCGGTCTCTCACAAATCATGATCGCGCCGCTGGTGGCGAAGCTCTCGCAGAAAATGGACCCGCGCGTGATGATCATCGTCGGCTTCTCCCTCTTCGCGTTCAGTCTCTGGCTGAGTACCCAGGTCACCTCGCAGTGGGCGGGCGGCGACTTTTTCTGGCCGCAAACTGTCCGCGGACTCGCGCTGCTACTCTGCATCGTCCCCGCGACCAACATGGCGCTCGGCGCGCTGCCTCCCGTGCAACTCAAGATGGCAAGCGCCCTCTTCAATACGATGCGGAACCTTGGTGGTGCGATCGGCATTGCCTGCATCAACACCTGGCTTAACGCCCGGACAAATCTTCACTGGCATCGCCTCACGGAACATCTCACCACCGCCAATCCGCAGGCGCAAAGCTGGCTCGCCAACGTGACCGCGCACCTGACCGGCTCCGGCGCAGATCCCGCCCTGATCAGTCATCGCGCCCTGGCGGTGCTGGCGCAAACCGTCCGGAAGGAAGCGGTCACGATGGCCTTCGCCGATGTGTTCCACCTCATGGCGGTGCTTTTTATCGGCACCTTGATTTTCGTCCCGCTGCTGCGCCGTCCCGCGCCCATCTCCGCTGCCGCCAAGGAAGCGGCGCATTGATGGGCCTGATCGATCGCGCTACATTGTCGTTTATGAATAGCTTCGTTGCGCTCTTGCGTGCCGTGAATGTGGGAGGAACGGGCAAACTTGCCATGTCGGACTTGAAGGCCCTTTGCGAAGCCACCGGCGCCAAGTCTGTCCGCACTTATATCGCCAGCGGGAATCTCATCTTCAAGTCCAACCAAAGCAAATCTCAGGTCAAGGCTGCCCTTGAGGCGCGCCTTGACGCCTTCACCGGAAAACCCGTTGTGGTGATCGTGCGGACTGCGACTGAGATGGCGAAAGTCGCTGCCGAGAATCCGTTTCCCTCCGCTCCCGGCAATCGCATTCTCGCGATTTTTTTGGACGAGCTTGTGCCCTCAAATACTTTGAAGACCGTGACCGGTCAGGCCGCTCACGAAGAGATTCGTCTCAGTAAACGCGAAATTTACGTTCGCTACGGCGAAGGCATGGGACAATCGAAATTGCGCATTCCCGCCGCCAAGGAAGGAACCGGCCGTAATATGAATACGGTTGCCAAGCTCGCCTCCATGGCAGCGGAATAATCTCAGCAAACTTAGACTCGATGGCTCACCGATCAATCGCCTTCATATTCGCCGCCGCGTAACGGTCACCCGTAATCTCACTCGCTGGAACTGCCGCCTCCAATTCCGCCACGTCGGCGGGACTCAACTTGATCTCCGCTGCCACCGCGTTCTCCTCGAGATATTTCCGGCGCTTCGTGCCCGGAATCGGCGCCACGTCGTCGCCCTTCGCCAACACCCAAGCCAGGGCCAACTGCCCGGCTGTGACGCCCCGGCGTGCCGCAATCGCCTTCACCCGGTCGACCAGCACCTGGTTCTTCGCGAAGGCCTCGCCCGCAAAGCGTGGATACCGTTGCGTCCGCGCGTCGGTGCTCGACAGGTCGTCCAGCTTCGTGATCGTGCCGGTAAGAAATCCCCTCCCCAACGGACTGTACGGCACAAAGCCGATCCCCAATTCGCGAATCGTCGGCAGGATCTCATCCTCGACATGCCGTTCCCAAAGTGAGTATTCCGTCTGCAACGCGGTGATCGGATGCACCTTGTGCGCGCGCCGGATCGTCGCTGGCGAAGCCTCCGACAAACCGAGGTATTTCACCTTCCCCGCCTTCACCAGTTCCGCCATCGCACCGACCGTGTCCTCGATCGGTGTCTGCGGGTCCACACGATGCTGATAATAGAGATCAATGCAATCGAGCCCGAGCCTCTTCAATGAAGCGTCGCATGCCGCACGCACGTATTCCGGCTTGCCGCTGATCGACCAGACCGTCGGGTCGCTCTTACTGCGGATGTTGGCGAATTTCGTCGCCAGAAAGACCTCGTCGCGCCGGCTGCGGATCGTCTTCCCCACCAGTTCCTCGTTATCGCCGATGCCGTACGCATCCGCCGTGTCGAGAAAGTTGATGCCCAAATCCAGTGCCCGCAGGAGTGTCGCCGCCGACTCCTCGTCGTTCCTCGGGCCGTAAAATTCGCTCATCCCCATGCAACCGAGCCCCATCCGGGAAACCACCGCACCTTGTGAACCAAGTTTGATTTTTTTCATCGTCATACCCTGAAGCTAAATCATCTTTTCGCGCTGTCCATTTTGGTGCGATTTTTCGGTCCGGACGACTTATCCCAGCCGCTTTTTCACCAATGAATCAAATTTCCGGCGATGCAATTTACCGTCGAATCCACTGTAGTGATTAGGAATAATATACCGAGGATCCAAGGTCTTCACCTTTTGAAGACTTGCTCCGAATTTTTCCGGGCAACTATTGAGAAAGACCGGCGGCAAATGCGTGCTGAACCAGTAACTCGCGAAGAGATCGCCCGAAAAGAGAAGACCGAAACGCTCGCTATAAAAGCCGCAATGGCCCGCCGTATGACCGGGAAGATGAATGACGCGCAGTCCTCCCCAATAGGGAAGTTCCGCATCGGGAACGAGCGGTTGCTCGATGAGAGTGGTCCGGTACCGAAACGCGAACCGCCCGGTCGCCTCCATGAGGCCGCATAAGCGGCTCGCTCCCGTGTAGGGAAATGTGCCGTCGATATGAGGTTGTTCCAGTGGATGCGCCCAAATCGGCGCGCCGGTAAGTTCCTTCAGCCGGGCGAGATTGCCTGCGTGATCGAGATGACCGTGGGTCAGGAGAATGGCCTTGATGTCCGGCCACACTAGGCTGAGTTCGAGCAAGATCTGCTGCAGTTGAGGTATTTCTCCAACGAGACCGGTATCTATGAGCACCACTTCGCTCCGCATGGCATCGTATAGGAGATGAAACGAGCCATGGTATCCCTGGATGCGATAAAGGCGGAAATCGGGATGCTGCGAAATATAGTTTGACGTCATACCATTTAATGTAATGATATTGCCATGGAACGCAAGCCCGAACCTCACGATCTCCTGGTCGCCCTCCTCCTTGTGCAAAGCCTGATCGAACGCCGCAGCGACGCCTTCTTCCAGCCTTACGGCCTGACCGGCGCGCAATTCAACATCCTCAACCTCCTCGCCTACCACGACGGTAAAATGGACCAGGCGGCGCTGGTCGACCTGCTCCTCGTCGGCAAATCGAGCATCTCCATCGTCCTCAACCGCATGGTCCGCGACGGCCTCGTTCAGCGCGGAGAGCACCCCAAGGACCGTCGCCAGGTCGTCCTCGCCCTGACCCTGAAGGGTCGCAATCTCTGGCGCAAGATTTCGCCGAGCTACGAAGCCGGTGTGGAAAAAATACTCGGCGCCCTCCCCGTCAATCGTCGTCCGGCCTTCCTCGCCGATTTGAAGACCCTCCACGACGCTTTTCTCGCCGAAGAAGGAAGCGCCGAATCCGGCCAGCGTTGGCAGGCCCTGTTTTCGCAACCGAAACGGACCAGCCAATGAAACTTTTTCCCACCAATCGCACCGCGCGGCTCAGGTTCGTCGCGCTCCTTTTTGTTTTTGCCCTCCTGGCTTACTTCAACCGTGCGACCTGCGCCTTCATCATCACGCGGCTCCCCGCGATCTATTATTATTTCCGTTATTCCCCCCAGGAAGGCGACGTCGTTTTTCAATCACTGCCTCACGGCGACCTCGTCGATGCCATCGAGGGAATCACCGACTCGCCTTATTCCCATTGCGGAGTCGTCCTGCGCAATAAAAAGAACGAGTGGGTCGTGATCGAGTCCATCTTCACCGTCCATCAGACCCCTCTCTTTCTCTGGATGATCCGCGGGCGCGGCGGCGAATTTGCCGCTTACCGGCTTGATTCAAAATATTCCGCGTTGATTCCGGAATTCAAAAAGAACCTGCGTTCCTATCTGGGACGGCCCTATGACTACGGTTACGACATGGCGCAAAACCAGTCCGTCTATTGCTCCGATTTAGTCTACCTCGCCTTTGCCAAAGTCTCCGGCGAAAAGCTGGGCATGTTGCAAAAATTGGGAGACCTGAACTGGAGACCCTACGAACACTATATCAAGTTCGAGGCAAATGGCGCGTTACCACTCGACCGGGTCATGATCACGCCGGCTTCGTTGGCGCGCGCACCGCAACTCCATGAGGTCTATCCCTCACGATAAAAATAGTCGATCAACCCACGAAACCTATGACAACCCAAGATCGCGAACAATTTACGGGCCTCGCCCAGCGGCTAACGCTGTTGGAAGAGGCGCTCCCGCAACTGCGGGCCGACTTCACGGCACTGGAACGACAGGTGAACTTTTCCGGTACCTTCCCAGAATCCATCCCGACGATTCCACCGCCCCTGCCCGTGATCACTGAGGCACCGACGCAACCCACGCCTCCTCCTTTTCCAGTCCTTGCCGAACCAATCAGCGAAACGCCCGTCTCCAAATTACCCATGCCCGTGTTGCCGGAAATTCCTCCCGCCGAAGCAACGCACGGCGGCCTCGAATTCCAATTCGGTCGCTGGCTCGCGCGGATCGGCGTCGTCTTCGCGCTGATCACGTTGATCTCTTTCAGTACGCTGGCCTATCAAAAATTCCATCATCTGCTCGGTCCTTGGAGCAAGCTGAGCGTTCTCACCCTGATCAGCGTCGGCCTCGTGGTGGCTGGACTCAGAATCGAACGCAAGAACAGCAAGCTCACCGTCTATGGCCGCACGCTCGCGGGCGGAGGCCTGGCCTGCCTTTACTACACACTCTATGGCGCGACCTACGTCACCCCGCTACAGGTCATCCATAGCCAGTTACTCGGCGGCATTCTGCTGCTGGCTTGGTCGGCGTGTGTGCTCTATCTCGCGGAAAAAAAGAAATCGGAACTCCTCTCCGTCTTCGCCATCGCGCTCGCCTACTTCAGTTCCGCCATCACACCCGTCGGCGATTTCACGATGGTGGCAAACCTGATCCTTTCGCTGACGGCGGTAATCTTCCTTATCCGCAACTCCTGGACCGGCCTCTCTTACCTCTGCCTCGTCGGCACTTATCTCGGATCGCTCCGCCAATTCGTGGACTACGACAACAGCACCATCTTCTGGTTTGAACGGGCGCAGGACATCTCGTTCTGGCACGCCGCCGTTTATCTCGCGGGAGCGTGGATCATTTACACCGCCGGAATTTTTCTCGCCACCACGCCCAAATTTGCCGAAGGCAAGCGCATGGCCTTCCTCTGCCTCAACAACGGCGCTCTGATCGGACTGCTCACGCTGGCCTCGGAACTTTCCGGCTTCAGCCACATCGGCGTCATCCTCTGCGTCGTCGGCGGCATCTTTCTCGCCTGTTCCTACCTCATTAAATCGCTCCGGGCCGACGCCGCCGAACTGCCGGGCGCTTACCTCATTCAAGGCCTCGCGCTGGTCACCGGCGGCATCGCGATCGCCTACACGGGCGTGACGCGCGGCCTGCTCATCACCGTCGAATCAGTCTTCCTCGTCTCGGCGGGAGCCTTCACCCGCAACCCAATCTTTCGCGCGGCGGGCTACCTCAGCGCGTTGCTCGGTACTGGATATTTGTTGGGCGAAATCGTCTTCAACAACAACCCTTTCTGGATCCTTCCCCTCGGCGGCGCGCTCGCGATGCTAGCCAACGCCTGGCTGGCCCGCCGCGATTTCTGGAAAGAACCCCGCGAAGTCGCCTCGACCCGTTTCGTCTATTCCTCGGCATACTTCATCCTGCTCGCGCTGGGCCTGCTCACCACCGGCATCCTCTGCCTGCAAACCAATGACTCTTGGGTCGCTGTCGACCTCGCCGTCGCCGAGCTCGTCCTAACAGCAAGCATCTATCTCGTCCCCCTCTTCGAGTTGCCGCTGCTGAGCCAAGCCCTGCTCGTCTTCGCGCAAATCATCGCGTTCCTGCCGTTGGACACCTCCAGCCAAACTCCGTGGAAGCAAAATAATTTCGCCTCCTCCGGCGATGCCTACTCCCTCGCCCACGTCGGGTTCAGTCAAAGTCTCGTCGCGTTCATCACCATGATTCTCGTCACTTGGTGGCCCCGCCAAAAGACCGTCCGCATCGGCGCGTGGCTGCAACCCCTGCTCTTGGTCTACGCGTTGGCGATGGCCAGCTTCGGCTTCAACGCCATCCATCCCCACCTCGACGCGCAGGGTTGGATGATCGCCGCCAGCCTCCTCTCGCTCGTATTCCTCGCCTACGGTACCTGGACGCGGACCTGGCAATTCATGACCTCGGGACAAATCTTCCTCGGCCTCGCCGTCTGGACTTTCTTCAACCCGCCCACCGGCCCCGACACCTTCCCGTGGACGTGGTGGGCCGCCGCGCTTCCACCCGCTGTGATTTTCCTCACCGGCTGGCTCGCGCACAAGTGGCTCCCCCGCGCCCTCGAATTATCCGAAGTCGCCCGGCACAACCTGTTTGCTGCCGCCTACATCTATCAAGCCATCGCGCTCGGCCTCGTCGTGCGCTGGGTTTTCGGGATCGTTCCCGCCGACAAAGATACGCTCACCTTTTTCCTCCTCTCGACCAGCCTCCTCCTCTGGAATGTCCGCTGGCCAAGTGCCTTTGGCATTCGCGCGGGCCTGGGCATGAGCCTCGTCGGCGCGGCCAACTATTTCTCGACCCAAGGTTCTCCCGTGCCGATGGACTTCACCTGGACCGATGCCACCGCCGTCACGCTCTTCCTCGTTCAACCCGCCATCCTGCGCCGCTGGGCCCGCAATCTCGTCACCGAAGCCGAAAGCTGGACCGTCATTCTCCTCTCCGCCGCCATGGGGTGGCTCTTCGTCTCCAATTACAATGACGCTGTCCAGCCACACTACCTCACGCTCGGCTGGGCGATCTTCGCGCTCACCCTTACCCTCATCGGCTTCGTCGCCAACGAACGCCGCCAGCGCTGGTGCGGGCTCATCATTCTCGTCGCCGCCATCATCCGCGTCGGCGTCTATGATTTCTGGGGCTTCTCCGATCTCTATAAGGTCCTCACCTTCTTCGCCCTCACCGTCATCTGCCTCGGCCTCAGCTTCCTGTACTACAAATTCGCCGATCGGCTCAAGGAGTGGCTCTAGGTTATGAAGCTCCTGCTGCGTCATCTCATGGCCCCGAGCACCTTTTCCTCGAAAAGGCGCTGGTACCACCCCATGGCCCTCGCGCGAAGGCTGCTCAATTATTATCTCCTGATCTGCATCGCGTTGTTCCTTTTGCAAAACAACCTGCTTTTTCCGCGATGGATCGCGGGCGCTGTTCTCTCCAAGCATGATGCTGTCATCATGGCCTCCTCCAACGGCCTCGTTCCATGGGACCATCCGATATCCGGTGCATCGTCACCGCAAGGTTATGTTCAGCCCAATTTCGCGAAGCCGACCTCTCGCGGAACCA
>Ga0206876_1167_pt1 | contig 16851 bp, 10 predicted proteins | sample Alteio_BWOrgCont_10_FD_152619 | JGI IMG/M metagenome (GOLD analysis project Ga0206876, IMG submission 152619) | Enriched cells from forest soil in Barre Woods Harvard Forest LTER site, Petersham, Massachusetts, United States -... | ecosystem: Environmental > Terrestrial > Soil > Temperate forest >...
GGACACGATCACGCGGCAACAATTCGAGCAGAAGCTGCATACGCTTTACGATCCGTTCGGGGTCTTCCCGGCGTATCTCGACATCAACGATTCGCGGGTGATCGTCTACCCATCGACGAAGGAACGGAGCGTGCCTCAATTCGTGCTGCAGTTCGCGCCGCCAAACCAGCCCAAGGCGCCGATGCGCTGGTTCCGCACGCCGGCGGAAATTCGCGCGGAGATGCATCCGCCGGACAAACCGCTCAACGGCCTGCGGGTGGCGATCGATCCCGGCCACATCGGCGGGCCGTGGGCGCAGATGGAGGAACGGAGCACCCGCTACAAGGGAAGCGCCCCGGTGCAGGAGGGCGATCTCAACCTGATCACGGGACGCCTGCTCAAGGAGGAGTTGACCAATCTCGGCGCGACGGTCTTCGTTGTACGCGACTCGACCGAGCCGGTGACGCCTTATCGCCCGAACGACATGATCCCGGAGGCGCGCGACATGCTGGTGGCCCATTCCTCGCATGCGACCAACTTGAAGGCGATCCCGCCGGACAAACTCAACCTGCTTTTCGGTTCGCGGCTGATGGACCTGGCCGAATTTCTGTTTTATCGCTGCTCGGAAATCAAGGAACGAGGCAACCGTATCCGGAATGATTTTGTGCCGGACATCACCGTCACGCTCTACATCGACGCGACGCCGGGAAGCGGCCGGGGCCGCCTCACCAGCGCCAACTCGAACATCTTTTTCGTCGGCGGCAGCTACACCAAGGCCGAGATGGCCGACCCGGAAATGCAACGCCGCTGCGTCTATAAGATGCTCGAGGGGGGATCGGACATCGAATCAGAGGTTGCGGGTGATATCGCGTCGGTTTTCGCGCAAAAAACCGGCCTGGGCCCGGTGAAGTACGGCGATTCGAGCACGACGCGGTCGGTGATCCCGGGCAATGCGTATGTCGTCGCGCGCAACCTGGCGGCCAATCGTGAATACGACGGCCCGGTCGTCTGCACGGAGCCTTATTTCATGAACAACAGCGTGGTCTATCAGCGGCTGCTGGCCGGCGACTACGACGGACAGCGGACATTTAACGGCAAGCCGTATGGGAGCATTTTCCGTGAATATGCGGATTGTGTCGCGCAGGGACTGGTGAAGGCTTACTCCGGTTCCACCGTTATTGCGGGCGCGTCGACTCCGGCGGCGACTGCGCCAGGGCAGACGAAGTAAATTGAGAATAGGTCCGATCGAGAGTTGATCCCGCGCCAGATCTTTAAACCTCTCTTAAGAAACTTTATCTCACTTGCGGAACTTTCCACTGTTGTTCCGTGAAAAGGGCGGTAAATTACCACCCATGCGCCTGGGGAAATGTCTGAAAATACGGCGGGGCCCTCTTTAAGTTGATTTATGGCCCAGCCCTTGGAACTTGATGATTTGGTCCCAGGCACCCATCTGGGACACTATGTCATTACGGACAAGATTGCGCAGGGCGGCATGGGGACGGTGTTCAAGGCGCTGGAACCGGCGCTGGAACGTTACGTGGCGATCAAGGTGTTGCGGCCCGAATACGCGAGTAATGTAAATTCCGTGCAGTATTTCCAGGAAGAGGCTCGCGCGGTGGCAGCGCTGCGGCATCCCAACATCATTCCGATTTTTTTCATCGGCCAGGAGGGCAACGTCGTTTTCTTCAGCATGGCCTACATCGACGGGGAGACCTTTGACGACTGGATCGATACGAAGCGCTGGTTCAACGAGGAGCAGGCCAAATGGTTCCTGAGTCATGCCATCGCCGCGCTGCATTCCGCGCATAAATCGAACATCGTCCACCTCGATATCAAGCCGGCGAACTTCCTGGTGGATCGGGCCAACAACATCATGCTGACCGATTTCGGCCTGGCGCAGAAAATCGTCAAGGGGACGGATGACGGCGGCGAACGCGAGGCGTTCGGCACGCCGGCCTATGTCTCGCCGGAACAGATCACCCGGAGCGCGACCGACCAGCGCACCGACATTTATTCGCTCGGCGCGACGCTCTTTCACTTGATGACCGGCAAGCCTCCCTTCGGGGGCACGAGCGTCGAGGACATTGTCTGGGGACACTTGGAAAAGCCGTTTCCGCTCGAAGTCGCGCAGCAGGCCAATGTGCCGATCGGCTGGATTTACCTGATCAAGAAAATGATGGAGCGGTCACCGGACGATCGCTTCGCGAACTACCGGGAGCTCCGTAGCGCGCTGGAGAACGTCCACAGCTTCCGCTACGAAACGATGCCGCTGGAGGCCCCGCTTCCGCCCAAGCCAATGACGATTCCGCGCACGGGAAACAACACGCAGAGCCTGCACGGTCTGCTGGCGCAGACCAAGGGGCAGTGGTCGGCCAGTACGAGCCAGAGCGTGTCGATCCAACTCACGCGCAAGCAGGTGGAAGAGTCGATGAAGAGCAGGGTCGAGCCGCTCCAGGTCAATTTGCTGGTCAACACGATCAAAGATTTAAGCAAGCCCCGCGCGGAGGACCCAGCCGCACTGACCGAGGCGATGGAGAAGGTGCCCGGTTATGGGCCCGCTGTTTGCGCGCTGGTCAATTTCATGGTCAATCCCCAGGCGGACGCGGAACTGGCGGAAAACCTGAAGCCGGTCGATGTACTGCAAACGCTCGGGCTGGAACGGGCTCGCAACTTGGCGCTAACTTTTTTCGCGCTGAATTATGAAAGCCCGAGGTCGAGCCATTTCGACTGGACGCCGCTCTGGAGGCATCAACTCGCGGTCGGGGTCGTGATCGACTTTCTTTACGATGCGCTGGACCTTAAGCGGAGCGGTTTTGAATATGTCGCCGGGGCGTTTCATGACGTCGGCAAGCTCATCCTCGCGGAGTTGTTTCCTTTTGCCTATTTCAGCACGATGAACCGCAGCCTGACGGAGGAGTTGCCGCTGGTCACCTGCGAGATGGATATCTTCGGGATCGATCACGCGGAACTTGGAGCGCTTTGGCTGAAGCAGGAGGGCTTCTCGCATATTTTGGTTGATGCGGTGGGGCAGCACGAGATGCCGGAGAGGATCAATCGCCGCGCGCTGCTTTCGCATGCGGTCGTTTCCGCGAACCATTTGGTGAAGCAGATCGGGATCGGATACAGCGGCAACGTGATGCTCGATCCCCTCGCTTGGGAGGAACTGCCTTCCACCGGTGCCCTCTGGGAAGCGCGCGGGAACAAGGACTATGATTTCGACGCCTTTGCCCATGATATCCTGGGGCAGTTTGAGTCGTTCCCGGATTTGCTCTGACGACTGAATTACGGAATTACCAAATTTTCCAAATTAACGGAATTTTTGGAGGAAGAAGTTCCGTCATCCTGAGCTTGTCGAAGGATGACGGTCTGGTCAAAGTGCAGTGTCCCTTCTCGATCAACCGTCGCGGCGGCGCGCGACGGCTACCGGAGACAACTTACGCCACGCCGGCTTCCTGATCGGCTTCGAGGAAGCCGTGCAGGTGGCGGATGCGGGTCGGATGACGCATCTTGCGGAGCGCTTTCGCCTCGATCTGGCGGATGCGCTCGCGGGTGACGCGGAACTGGCGGCCCACTTCTTCCAGCGTACGGGAGTAACCATCGACGAGGCCGAAGCGTTGTTCGAGCACGGCGCGTTCGCGTTCCGTGAGCGTGTCGAGCACGTCCCGGATCTTTTCCTTGAGGAGCGCGTAGGCGGTCATCTCGGAGGGATTCTCCGCGGACTTGTCCTCGATAAAATCGCCGAAGGTGGTGTCGTCGCTGTCGCCGACTTGCGCCTGGAGCGAAATGGGCTGCTGGGCCATGCGCAGGACGGCGCGGACGCGCTCGACCGGCAGGCAGATTTCCTCGGCCACTTCCTCGGGCGTGGGTTCGCGACCGAACTCCTGCACGAGTTGCTTCTGCACGCGCATCAGCTTGTTGATTGTCTCGATCATGTGCACCGGAATACGGATCGTGCGGGCCTGGTCCGCAATGCTACGGGTGATGGCCTGGCGAATCCACCAGGTTGCGTAGGTGGAGAACTTGTAGCCGCGGCGATACTCGAATTTCTCGACCGCCTTCATCAGGCCCATGTTGCCCTCCTGAATCAGGTCGAGGAAGGAGAGTCCGCGATTGGTGTATTTCTTCGCGATGGAGATGACGAGGCGCAGGTTGGCCTCGACCATTTCAGTCTTGGCCTTGTGGGCCTTGCGGAGCCACTCGACGAGATGATGGTGGTCGTCATGGAAGCGGGCCAGCGGCATGCGGACCTGCTGCTCGATGTCCTGGAGCTTCTGTTCGAGTTCGGAAACGTGCGAAGTGTGTTCGCGGCTTTTGCTGCGCGACTTATGCAGCTTCTCCAAATGGCGCTCGGCCTCGACGAGTTCGTGGTGGTGATGCTCGCAGACGACGACAAATTCCTCGGTCACCTTCTGCTTGTAATAGAAACGGATGAAAAGTTTCTGCAACGCGGCATCGGTCTTGAGAAATTCCTTTTCGGCCTTGGCCAGCGGGCCGGGATGGCCCTTGGCCTTGACGACCTTGGCGTAAGCGGAATCGGCTTTCTGGTTGGCGCCTTCGACGCTGCGGACGAGGGCCTTGAGGGTGGAAAGATATTTGTCGCGGCTGTCGATCTTCTTGTCCTGGATGACGCGGTCGAAGCGTTCGCGGCCCTGCTCCAGCTTGCGGGCGAGGTTCAGGTATTCGCGCGCGGTGAAGCCGAAGCGGTTGAGGTGCTTCTGCACCATGCTCTCGGCGTCCTCGATGCGCTTGGAAATTTCGACTTCCTGCTCGCGGGTGAGAAGCGGAACCTGGCCCATCTGCTTGAGGTACATCCGGACGGGATCGTCGAGGATGTCGAGCTTGGCGTCGGTCTTCTCTTCCTCGGAAGGCTCATCTTCAGCGTCCGTAGCGGCGGTCTGCTTGTAACGATCGACCTCGGACGCATCGATGACGTCAATCTCGAGGTTGCGCAGGAACATGATGATGGCTTCGAGTTCCTCGGGATTATTGACGCTCTCGGGAATCGCTTCGTTGAGGTCATCCCACGTGAGGTAGCCCTGGTCCTTCGCGAGCTTGACGAGATCGCGAAGGCGTTCCTGACGCTCGGGTTGGCCGGTCCAGACCGCGCCAACTTTATCTTTATGTTCCTTGTCGGTCGTATCGTTGATGGAACGCGAAGGCGTGGCCACGGCGCCTTGCACCTCGGCTTTGCCCTTGGTTTTGGGAGCCAGTTTCTCGTTCTTATCGCCGCTGCCATTTTTGTGGCCATTTTTCTGCGCTTTGACCGGGGCGGGAGTGGCCTTGTGGGCGGCGCGGGCAGGTGCGGAATTACGATGACTTTTCGGTGATGCTTTGGGAGTAATGGATCGGCTCGATTTGGGCATAGGTCGTTGGGGAAACGGTGAAAGACGCGGAACTTAGTAGTATCCTCCAAGGAAGGTGCGCGGTCAATGAACAATTTTATACTTCTGCGAACTATCTTTGGGAGTGAAGGAGGGGCTAATGAAGCACTTCCAGCCGGGATTTCAACTCAGCCAATCGTTTTTGAGTCGATTCGAGAAGAGATTTATTCCGAGCATCGTGTGGATCATGGGCGCTGGGATCATCCAATGACTTATGCCAGGCCCCCTCGGCGTCGTTGTCGCGTTGCTCGATCCAAGCGAGCTGTTCCTTTTTAAGGTCGGCTTTTTGGGCAGGGCCAAGCGTCTGATATAGCTTGCTATAAACTTGATTGAGCTCGTGGTCTGCTTTGGCCAGGGCGGGCACACTTTCCATCGGATCGTCCTTCTCCGAGTTGCTGGAGACATGGAGGACTTTTCCATCGGAGAGACGAAAGGTCAGCTTTCCTTCGACCATGGAGGTATCATCTTCGGACTTGGGGATATCGGACTCAAAATTGATCGTGGCGGAGTCACCTTTGAAAGCAACGTCAACATTCTCGGCCTGACCACCGGTCAAAGAAAGGAAGTTCTCATATTGACTGGCAGTAAGTGGCCGTTTCTCGCGAACGATTGGGTCGATTACCTTATTAAAAGCGTCGGCGAGATCCACTTCGTGCATGCCGGAGGAATCAATGGTGACGAGCCAGAAGTCTGCGGTCTCAAAGCGGGCGTCGCTTTCGATAAGCCCGTAGCGAGGGTTCTGCTTTTCCGGCCCCCAGGCCACCACGACGTAACCCCGATTTTTGTGCGGATAATCGGGAACGTCCGTTGGTAGCTCCAGAAATTTTTTGCCCTTAAGATCAATGACGCCGTTGACGAATTTGTAATCGTCTTTGTCCGTGGGCGGATCGCCGAGATTTGGAACGTAGGCATTAAGCAGCTTATCGGTGTCGTCGGGATTCCAGAGTGACCAATCGACCGGCTTGGCGTCTTTCTGCAGCGGACGGATGGTCCAGCCAATCGCATAATTTCCATCCGGCGACACGGTTTCCTCAAAAACAACGGCCTTGCCCGTATCCACATCGACCAAGCGGCGCGATGTGACGTTATCGCCCCAGAGCGGCAGGACGAAGAGAAGAACCAGAGTGATTACCGTCGCTTTCATTGTCCTTTAGAATCCCGAAAGCCGCTTGGTTTCTTTCATTTTCCCAAATCAGGAAATTCCCGCCGGATGGCTTGGATTTCGACGCCGTATTTTAAGCGGTCTTCGATGGAGAGTTCATCCGATTTCATGGCGAGCATGAGGAATTGGAGGCGCTGCTGTTTCCACCGCTTTTCGAGGTTCTTGAGGAGCTTGTCGGCGTAGGCTTCCAAGGTTGCTTCGACGGGGACAGGGGACGGCGTCATGAGGAGCCCGGTGAGGTAATCGCGGGTGCGGTCGTCGCATTCCTCCATGAACTGCATGGCGTCGTGCCAGGCGTCGTGGGCGTGGGCGTCGAGCAGGCGCAGGACCACCTCCGCCCCGGCGAGGCCTTCGACCCACGCGGGGTTGAAGCGGCGGCTGACTTCCGGGACGAGATCGGGCGTGGTGAGCAGGAGCGAGAGCAGGGCCTCGATCAGTTTGTCCGGCTGCAGGGGTTCCTGCGGGACTTGCGGCGTTCCATCGGCGGACATCTCGCCTTCCGGGGTGCCGAGATTGTGGCGTTGCGGATCGTTCACCGACCGGCGGGCCTGCGCCTCGGCCTTGCGCACTTCTTCCTCCAACACGGAACGGGAGACCTGCAACCGGCGCGCGACATCGAGAAGAAAGCCCTCGCGCTGGACGGCGTTGGGAATCTTCGCGATGACCTGGGCCATCTTTTGCGCGACGGCGCCGCGTCCGCGCGGACTGGAGATGTCCTCGGTTTCGCAGGTGGTGTCAAGTAGGTGGCGGGTGTAGTCCTTCGCGTCGTGCAAGATGGTCTGGAAGACTTCCACGGGCTGCTTGCGCAGGAGGCTGTCGGGGTCCTCGCCTTGCGGGATGCGGGCGATACGGACTTGCAAGTCTTCTTTGAGCAGCACATCAATCGAGCGTTGCGCGGCGTTCTGTCCGGCACGATCGGCGTCGAAGCAGATGACGACCTCCTTCGCGAGTCGCTTGAGGATGCGCGCGTGGGTCTCCGTGAAAGCGGTGCCCTGCGGCGCGATGACGTTGCGCACGCCTTTTTGCCAGCAGCGCATGAGGTCGATCTGGCCTTCGCAGAGGATGGCGCTTTCGGCCTCGATAATGGCGCGCTTGGTCTTGTTCAGGCCGAAGAGGATTTTGCTTTTGATGAAGACCGGCGTCTCGGGCGAGTTGACGTATTTTTGCGCCTTGGCCTCGGGATCGAGCAAGCGTCCGCTAAAGGCGACGACCTGTCCCGATTCGTCGTGGACCGGGATCATGAGACGCCCGCGAAAGAAATCGTAGGTGCGGCCCGATTCGGAAGTGGCGACGAGCTTCCCCGTCTCCAGCGCGTCCATGCTATAGCCTTTTTGCTGCGCCCATTTCAGCGTGGAGTCCCAGCCCTCAGGGGCATAGCCGAGACCGAATTCGTCGGCGAGTGCGCTGGGAAAATCGCGGCTCTTTAAATAGGCGCGGGCCGGTTCCGCGGCGGGATCGGAGTGGAGCAATTTCTGCCACCACGAGGCGACGGCGGCGTTGAGCGCCTGCAATTCCTCGCGGCGGCTGCGGGCCTGGGGATCCTGCGGGCCGCTGCTTTCCGGGATGACGATACCCGCGCGCTGGGCGAGCCGCCGCACGGCCTCAGGGAATGTCATGTTCTCCATGAGCATGAGGAACTTGAAGACGTCGCCGCCGTGACCGCTGCTGAAGCACTTGAAGATCTGCTTGCCCGGATCGACGTAGAAGGAGGGCGTCTTCTCTTTTTGAAAGGGACTGAGCGCCTTGAATTTTGCGCCCGATTTCTTCAACGGCACATAGCTGCCGATGACATCGACGATGTCGCAGGCATGGCGCACCTGTTCAACGATTTCGGGGGGGATCATGCCAGCCATACGGTTAACATCCTAGGCTAACTTCGCCGCGATGCCCATTCTACTGAATTTTACTTTCATTAGAGGTTGAGTGTTGCCGACTGTTCGGGGGACTGGTAAGGATTTTGCGTGCGCCTTCTCTCTCTCCTCCTGGCCGCACTGATCTTGGGGACGGGCGCGAGCTTCGCCCAGCAAGCTGTCGAGACGATGGCGGTCACGATCCAAGGCAAAGGAGGTCTCACGACGCGTGCCCTTACGTTTCAGGACAACTGGCATATCGAATCGACCGCTGACGCGGGAATCAAGATTCGGGCCGTGCCTGCGGACGGCAGCGCGCCCATCACGCTGATTGATTCTCCGGACACGACCCCGCCTGCCGCGAGTTACGCGGGCACATCCGCTCCCGTGGCCAGGGGAGGAAGCTATACCCTGGAAGTCACCACGACCGGAACCTGGCAGATCACGGCCTTGGATAGTGGGTTCACGAAAAACCTAGCCATCGGGGGAGCCACGCCTTATTCGCCTTCCTCGGCCAATGGGCAGGCCATTCCAGGGATGCCGGGGATGATGCCTTACCTCATGCCGCACGATCATACGGTGACGATGTTTGGCGGCATGGGCCCGACGACGACGCGGCAATTTACGGTCAAGAACGATTGGCAGGTCCAATGGACCGCTTACGGCCCCATCAAGATGACGCTGGTGCCCGCGGATGGGTCGAATCCAACGGTGATCATGGACACAATGCCCAAGGGCGGACTCGACGAGCCTCTACCTTCGACCTCTTCGTCCGCGCCCTCGACGCCAAGCCCGCCTTCACCCTACCCGACTCCTTTTGGAATGCCGACGAACATGCGCCACGGAGTATTTCCCCAAACGACCGGAGGCGACTTCACGATCCAGGTGGAAGGAAAATCGCAATGGATGGTCCGGGTCGCGGAAGAGAACGGAAATAACTCCCAAGTGACCGCTGCCAGCTTCCAGAACGGAATGCCCGGCGCAACTCCCGCGACGCCACCCTCTCCTGCGGCCCCGGCCCCGATCGTGAAGCTGACGGACGACCAGACGCGGGCGGTCGTACTCATCAAGGGGGACAATTCGGAGGGAACCGGTTTTCTGGTCAAGATGCCGGATGGGCCGGTGGTGGTGACCAATATCCATGTCATCGCGAACAATCCAAACCTCAAGATCACCACTAATACGGGCGCGGTGGTCACCATGCTTTCGGCCAAGGGGGCATCCGACCGGGACCTCGCGCTGCTTTCGATCAAGGACGCGAATTACAGCTACCTTGAGCTCAGTGCGGATGTTGGAAAGACGGCGCAAAACGGCGACGCCGTCGTCACTCCGGGTAACAGCGAGGGCGGCGAAGTCATGCTCAATACCGGGGGAAAGGTGCTGGGGATCGGGCCGGAACGGATTGAAATCGACAATCCGATTTATCACGGCAACAGCGGCGGCCCCATTTTCCACACGGCCAGCGGCAAGGTCCTGGGAGTGGTCACCGAAGCGATGAAAGTGGACACTTCGAACGCCTTGGACAAGGCTTCGTACGCCAGCGGGAACTCGGCGATTTCCGGCTCGATGCGCTATTTTGGTTTGAGGTTGGACACCGTCCCGAGTTGGGTGCCCATCGACTGGAACCGCTTTCAGTCCGAGACCGCTTTTCTGGACCAGTTCCATCACCGAAGCAGGTGCCTCGATTCTTACGTGAATACGCCGGACCCCAGCCAGGGAGGAAGTGTCGAGGCCAACAAGGAACTCGCCAACCTTTACAAGGGCGATGAAAAAATCATGAAGGCCAACGATACCTTTACCCAGCAGGTCTCGGGCGCGGACGCCTCGCAACGACTTCAGGCACTCAAGGAACTTCTTTTCGATCTGCAAGGGATCGCCGACACCAACCTGAACCAACTCCAGAACGCGGGTAACTTTTATTCGTTCGACCAGGAATGGGCCGAGGATGAGATCGAGTATCGCAAGGCGCTGAAGAAGGAACTCGACTCCATCGGCAACAATGTCGAGCGGCTGGGCAGCTTGCCGCGCGCAAACAATTAGCTTTTTTCACCTGATTTCCGGCTCGATTGAATTCCCGATCGGAAGTTTCTCCCCTCCCCTTTACGATTGTCGAAGGAAAGGGAGATGCGTAGCTTGCCCACCATGAGTATCCGTTGGGGCCTCGGCATCGCGGTGACACTGGGGCTGATCGCCTGCGGTTATTACCTGACGTGGGACTGGGACAAGTCGTTGTTGGGCATGCATTTTTTTCGGCAGACCCAGACCGCGATCACGGCTTATTGCTTTATCCACGAGGGGTTCACGTTCAACTACCAGACCCCGGTGCTGGGAAAACCCTGGGCCATTCCCTTTGAGCTTCCCCTCTACCAGTTTCTGGCCGCGCTGGTGACCGAAATAAGCCAGATCGACCTGGACCGGGCGGGGCGGCTGGTCAGCGTTGTTTTCTGGTTGGGGTGCCTCTTCCCACTCGTAAAAATCCTGCACTGGTGGGTCGAGGACCCGATCTTGCGCTGGGCCGTGGTCCTCCTGATCGGGAGTAGCCCCACCTACATCTATTGGTCCGACAGTTTCATGATGGAGTCGACGGCGCTGTTTTTCTCTCTGATGTATCTCTACACTCTGGTGCAGTCCACGCGGCAGGCTTCCACCGTCTTCGCGCTGCTGGCCATGCTGTGCGGATTGATGGCGGGCCTGCAAAAGGCCACGACCTTCCTGATCGCGCTGGTGCCCGCCGTGGCCTTCGCGGGACTGGTCCTCTATCGGCGACCAGGGCGGCCCCTCGACCGTGTCTTTTGGAAAAATATCGTCCAGATTTTCATCGCCGTTGCCGTTCCGATGACGGCAGTCGCTTTATGGACCCGGCATGCCGATGCCGTGAAGACCTTGAATCCCCTGGGGCGAAATTTCGTTACATCACATGCCCTGACGGCTTGGAATTTCGGGACCATGGCGCAACGGGAATCGTTCTCGGTCTGGGACAGGATCGGCACCATTGAGTCGATCTGGGGGTTCGGCCGCGGATCGTCCTTGCTCTTGCTGGCGGCTATCCTTGTCCTGCCCGTGGCAATCGTGTGGAGCCGGTACCGGATGGAAATCCTGATCTTGATCGCCGCCTACCTGACCGGGCCCTTGGTCTTCACCAATCTTTTCTTCATTCACGAATACTATAACTATGAAAACAGCCTTTATCTCAATTTAGCATTCGGTCTCGCGGTGATCGGCTTGGTGGAGGCGTTTGTGCCCAAGGCAGCCAGCGTCAAACCGCAGAAAAAAAAGAAAAAGGAAGGGCCGCCCGTCCTCAAGGTTGCGATCAGTAGCGCGATCCTGCTCGTTGTCTCCGGTTGGGGAATATGGACTTACTCGGATACCTTCTCCAGTTTCATTGCCAAACTACCTACGTCCGAGCAGGCGAGGCAGGTGTTGTTGCCGGTGGCCAAGGCGGGAAATCCCCAGGACGTTCTGCTCATCTATGGACTGGATTGGGACCCGACCGTGGCCTATTATAGCGGACGCAAGGCGATTATGGACCGGGAAGGACGGCGTTTGGACGATCCGGCGGTGGCGGAATCGCTCAGCAATCTTTCACCCGGCCAAGGCATTGCCGCCATGATCGTAACCGGGCCGTTAGCCCAGAATGCCGCGTTCATTCACGAACGGGTGAACCGGTTTCACCTGAGCACGACGCCCATTATGATCCCGTGGGGACAATGTTATCTCAAGGCGCCTTGAGCTTGAGTGGGCCTCCGGGATTTAGGCGGGAGCCATCGCGTCGGCTCGCTTGACTGACGGATTGGGCAACAGGGCGACATGCTCGTAGCCGGGATTGGTCTCCTGGATTTTCTGGATGGCGGCGATCTCCTTCCACGTCGCAATGATGCCGTGCGGACACGGAGGAAGATCGTGCTGAATCAGCCGGTGCAGCCGTCCTAATTTATAACAGGGAACGGCGGCGAACATGTGATGCTCGATGTGAAAATTCATGTGCCAGTAGAGGAATTGAACGACCGGATTGACGGTGAAGGTCCGGCAGCAAAGCCGGAAATCGGAGACGTCATCCTGCAGTCCAATATGTTGAGTGCCGTTGCAGAGAAAATGCAGCCAGCCGCCATAACAGGGGGCAAAGGTAATCACCACGGGAACCAACCAGAGGTGAAAATACAGCGACGTCACGAAAATGAGCCCCTGGCCCACGAGGATGAAGCGCGCCCATTTGATCGGGGCGTTTCGCTCGGGCGAACCTTCCGGAAAAAGTGTCAATTCCCATTCCCCCTGAAATTTGCCCCGGGCGAACCGGACGACATTTGAAATCATCGACTTCGCCTGGCCGAAGTTGATGAAGCCCTGTTGAAAAAAATTCTTGATGATGACCTTTTGAGGAAGCACAACTTCGAGATCGTCCGGAGCATGGAGGGTGTACCGGTGATGCCGCGCGTGACTGACATTGAATACGTCGCAGTTGATCCACCCGAGAAAAGCGAAAACGCGTTCAAAAAAGGCGTTCAGGGCCTTGGTCTTGAAGACGGTGCCGTGGCCCAGTTCGTGCACGGCGTTGATCTGAAACGCGAAACACATGCCGTGCAGGAAGATGAGTAGGAGGGTCACCCAGATGGGCCAATGTCCACCGGAGTAGAGCACCAATCCGCCGGTCGTGCACAGGATGCCCAGATAACCGAGACTCTGAAGCCACCCCATCAGGTCGTTTTTTTCATGGAGGTTCTTGAAGGTCTTCGAATCGAGGGGTGAACGGTACCAGGTGATGGGGCGCGGCGCGGCGCATTTCTCTTGCATGGTCTACTTGTACACCGGATTGGGTTGAATGACTTTCGATTGCATGCTGCAATACAAAATCAAACGTGGCGCGTCTTTCCTCCTCACGACTGTCCTTCGGGCAAATGGCTTTCGGCCTGCCGGGCGTGTTCACGCTCGGGCGGTACCAACATGCCGCCTCCCACTCGGGCCTGCGACCACATTCGCACCGGGACGCCATCGAAATCTGCTTTTTGGAGAGGGGTGAACAGACCTACCGGGTCGGCGGACGCATCTATCGCCTGCGCGGAAACGACCAGTTCTTCACCCTGCCGGGCGAGGTCCACGATACGGCCAATCTGCCGCAGGAGCGTGGCATCCTCTACTGGCTCATCCTCACGCTCGAAGCGCCGAGGAAATTTCTCGGTCTGGCGGAACCCCAAGCCTCGCGGCTCAAGCGCGAACTGCGCCGAATGCCCACGCGCCATTTCCGCGCGCACCCGGATTGCGCCCGGCTCCTGGGAGAAATGACCGAGCTTCTCACCAAAAAAAGGTCCAGTCCGGAATCGTCCCCGGCCTCATTACGGCCCTTGCGCCTGCAATCGCTCCTGCTGCAATTCCTCACACTGACAGTGGAAGCCTCGTACCGGGGCGCGCACGGATCGGCCTCGCCGCTGATGCAGCGCGTGCTGAACTACATCGAGAAACATCTCGACGAACCCGTGCACGTCCCGCGCCTGGCGGAAATCGCCCGGCTCTCCGACTCGCGTTTCAAGACCCGCTTCAAGCGGGAGATGGGCGTGCCCCCGGCAGAATTCTGGCTCCGGCAAAAAATCGAGCGAGCCACGGTGCTGCTCAAGACCCGGAATGTGACCGAAGTGGCGCACGAACTCGGCTTCTCGTCCTCGCAATATTTCGCCACCGTCTTCAAGCGCTACACGCTGGCCAGCCCATCGCGGTTTCGGACCGCGCGCTCCGTATAACAGAAGCGTGCCAGAGGGGGGAATCGAACCCCCGACCAAGGGCTTATGAGTCCCCTGCTCTACCGCTGAGCTACCCTGGCTGGTTTTCTACCGGGAGGGTATTATGCCTTGATCGAAGAAGGAGGCAAGCAAAGCGTGGCCTTGGGCTGGTTTGAGGTGTCTCTTGCGGTTATACTCCATGCCTTGGATCACAACCCATGCACGCCCAGCGTAAGATCATTCACCTCGACATGGACTGCTTTTATGCCGCCGTGGAGATGCGGGAGCGGCCCGAGTTGGCGGGGCAACCGATCGCGGTCGGCGGAGGCAGCCGACGCGGTGTCGTCACCACTTGCAACTACGAGGCGCGCAAGTTTGGGGTCCGTTCGGCGATGCCCGGATTTCAGGCCCGCGAACGTTGCCCCAACCTGGTTTTTCTTCCAGTCCGGTTCGATCTTTACCGTGCCGCCTCAACTCAGATTCGCCAGGTTTTGCTGAGCTATACGCCGTTGGTGGAACCGCTCTCGCTCGACGAGGCCTATCTCGATGTCACCGGCCTGGACCGTTATGCGTGGGACATCGCGAAGGAAATCCGCAAGCGCATCTTCGAGGAGACGCGCCTGACCAGTTCCGCAGGCATTGCCCCGAACAAGATGCTGGCCAAGATTGCCAGCGACTGGCGCAAGCCGAACGGCCAGTTCGCGATCACGCCCGACCAGGTCGAGGCCTTCATACGCGATTTGCCTGTGCGAAAAATCTGGGGAGTCGGCCCGAAAAGCGCGGAGAAATTCGAGCAGCAAGGCATCCGGACCTGTGGCGACCTGCAAAAAATCGACCTGTCGGAACTGGTGCGCCGTCACGGCAAGTGGGGACAGGAACTCCATCAACTTTGCCGGGGACTGGATGATCGTCCGGTCGAACCGAACCGGGTCCGCAAGAGTTTGAGCAACGAATGCACCTATCTCGACAATCTGACGACGCTGGAGGATTGCCAGCGGGAATTGGACACGCTCGTCTCGGAACTGGAGCAGGAATTGCGGGCCAAGGCCTCGGACCGCCCGATTCACAAGGCTTTCGTGAAAGTGAAATTCGCCGATTTCACCCAGACGACCCGGGAATGCGCCAGCGCCAACCCGACGCGCGAGACTTATCACGCGCTGCTGGCGGAGGCCCACAAGCGCAGCTCCCGGCCCGTTCGCCTACTCGGCGCGGGAGTCCGCTTTAGCGAAGAGGCCGGTGAAGCCCGTGAGTCGTCCCAGCAATTATTGACGCTGGCGCCATCGGCAGACTAACTCTTCGTGATTTTTTCCGAAAACGAGCTAGGGTCGCAAGAGTTATCACTTGGACTTCCGGCGGACCGGGCGATCGTCAGCGCACCGATGAAGACGGACCCGGCGGTCATATTTTTATGAATGAAATTTTGTGGACCTCATGGGGCATCGTCATTACCCCGTGGAAAATCATCGGCTACGCGGGGACGGTCCTGTTCACGCTGCGCTGGGTGGTGCAGGCGGTGGCCTCGCGTCAGGCCGGCAAGCCGACCGTTCCGCGCATGTTCTGGTACATGAGTATCGTCGGCAGTGCGATGCTGCTGGGCTACTTCATTTTCGGGAAAAATGACGGCCCGGGGATCGTGTCCAATCTCTTTCCGGGACTGCTGGCGGTCTACAATCTCTTCCTCGATTTCGCGCATCAGAAAAAAAATCCCCCACTCGCCGTTCCCGACGAAGTCGCAGACAACCGACCGGTGCTTTGATGAAGTCCTGGTCCACCATCGGATTACTCCCGTGCCTTGCGGTCCTGGTCGTCGCGGTCGCGGTGTTCGCCCGCATCGGTGAACTCCCCTTTCGCGATCCGGACGAGGGACGCAACACGGAGGTCGCGCGCGAAATGCATCAGTCGGGCGCGTGGCTCGTGCCGACTTACGAAGGGCTCGCCTACCTCGACAAACCGGCCTTCTTCTTCAAGACCATCGCGCTTTCCTATTCGGTCTTCGGCGAATCCGAAATGTCGGCGCGGCTTCCGTCCGCCGTCTTCGCCACCCTGCTCCTGGTGATGCTTTTCGCCTTTTGCCGCCGGGAATATACGGACACCAACACCGCTGCGCTGGCCGTGATCATCACGGCGACCTCACCGCTTTATTTAGTCCAGGCCCGGCATGTGATTTTCGACATGACCCTCGCCTTCTTTGTCTGCGGTGCCATTTTTTGCGGCTATCTCGCCGAGTCCTCCACCGGTCGTTCCCGCACCCGCTGGTATCTCTTGGGCGCGGCGTCCTCCGGATTCGCCACGCTCGTCAAAGGCCCGGTGGGATTTCTCGTGCCCCTGCTCGTCATCGGCGTTTTCAATTTCACGGAAGGCCGGAAGGGCTGGGCCCGGCGCGGTTTCGCCCCGTTGAATATCCTGGTTTTCCTGGCCGTCGTCTTGCCGTGGTTCGTCGGCCTTTCGCTGAAGCGCCCGGATTTCCCCTACTATGGGCTGGTCGAGGAATCGTTCCATCGTTTCACGACCACCTCTTTTCAGCGCGGCGGCCCCATCTATTACTACGGCCTCGTGCTCCTCGGCGGTCTCTTCGCCTGGAGCATTCTCCTGCCGGAAGCCGTGGCGCATGCCTGGCGAAACCGATCGAGATTGGTTTCCGCGGACCGACTTTTTATTGTCTGGTCAATCATGGTTGTGCTTTTCTTCTCCATCTCCAAATCGAAATTGCCAGCTTACATCCTCACCGTCTGCGTCGCGTTGGGCGCCCTGCTCGCCCGGCTCTTCGTGGC
>Ga0206876_1168_pt1 | contig 16750 bp, 21 predicted proteins | sample Alteio_BWOrgCont_10_FD_152619 | JGI IMG/M metagenome (GOLD analysis project Ga0206876, IMG submission 152619) | Enriched cells from forest soil in Barre Woods Harvard Forest LTER site, Petersham, Massachusetts, United States -... | ecosystem: Environmental > Terrestrial > Soil > Temperate forest >...
GTCTTCATAACCGGCCGCGGCGATATTCCTTCTACTGTTAAGGCGATGAAGGGCGGCGCCGTCGATTTTCTGACGAAGCCTGTCGATGAGGCCGTTCTTCTCGACGCGGTCGAACAGGCTATGCTCAAGGACCGAGTCGCCAGGGCCGATGCCCTGAAGCAGACGGAGCTCCTCGCGCTCTATGCTTCGCTTACTCCGCGGGAACAAGAGTTGCTGCCTTTGCTGGTCAGGGGATTGTTGAACAAGCAGGCGGCAGCCGAACTTGGAATCACCGAGTACACGGTTCAAATTCATCGCGGCAATATCATGCGCAAGATGAAGGCTGATTCATTCGCGGCTTTAGTCAAGATGGCAACTAAACTGGGTTTGGAGCAATCCCTTGCGCATGGCCGGATAGTTAGCGGTCGTCTCCCGATGACAGTAAAAGGCCTTCACACGGATTCTCCCGGGCGTGTCATCGCCGTAATTGATGACGATAACCGCGTGCGCGAGTCGCTTCACAATCTCCTGGCGTCATACGGATACCGCGCGGAGACCTACCCCTCAGCGGAGTCGTTCCTGGCGGCCGATGGACTGGTCCAGAGCAACTGCATAATCGCGGATGTCGAGATGAGGCACAGGCAAATGACTGGCCTAGAACTTCTCAACTATGTCAAAGGCAAACGCCGCGAGATACCGGTGATCATCGTCACCGGAAAGCCGTCCGCCAGATCTGAAACCTTCTATCTGGACAAAGGCGCGAATGGCTTCTTCAGAAAACCGCTCGACGGCCAGTCCCTCGTGACGTTGATAGATCACCTGCTGAGCTGAAACGCAATTGAGCGGTGCCAGCGGCGCAGTCGGTTTTTAGGCCACCAAATGCCGCTCCGCAGTTAACCGAAAACGCGGTGAGAATCACGAAGTATGAATCGCGTGCGTCCGCACATGTGGCCAAGTTCGAGGCGTCTCTCCTGAGACTGGCGTTAGACTAACGCAGCAGCGTTCATCCGGGTCGACGTGGCAACGACTCGGACTGGCCAGAAACCTAGCGGAATGAATCGTTTATGCGGTGCACAGCCGAACCGCGACACGTCAAACACGTCGGATTTTGCGTTATTTTAGCGTTATCTTTTGCGTCAAACAGCGTTATTTTTGCGTCTCATCGGGCCATTACGTTCTCCGAAGCGCGAGCCGTTTACTCTGCTCCGGACAAAGGCCGCACCCGACACTTTTTAATGAATGCCGGGTTCCGCTCCAATTCGCAATGCGGGGTTTGAAGAAGACGCCTCCTGGAGCTCCGCCGACAGGAGAACACCGACGCGGGTCATTTCGCTTGCGGCGGGGGCGCCCTTTCAGTGTTCCCAGGTTGAGAACAGAAGACCAGGGTGCCCGATGCCTAATCCAACCTTGATAAACGGAGTGCTCCGACGCGGTCCGTTCCCGTGCCGACTAAGCAATCAGCGGAAGCAAACATCGCATCCGCTGAAAGGGAAATTAAACGAAATGGTTAAAAACAACTTAGAGCTCGAACCCTTGAGTGTCTGCCGTCCGGACCACGGACTGGAAAAGCAGGGCATTGCGAGGCCACCTGAAATATCCATGGAAGTTCACAAGTGGCCGATAGACAAGCTGGTCTTCTACGCGCGCAACCCGCGCAGGAACGATGCGGCGGTAGATCGTATGTGCGGCAGCATCCGGGAGTTTGGTTTCAAGATTCCGTGTCTGGCCCGAAGTGACGGAGAAGTCATAGACGGCCACCTGCGCCTCAAAGCAGCGCGCAAGCTGGGCATCAGCGACATCCCTGTCATCCTGTGCGACGAGTGGACGCCTGTTCAGGTGAAGGCGTTCCGGCTCATGGTGAACCGGTCGGCTGCGTGGGCCGAGTGGGACGAGGAACTGCTGGCGCTGGAGTTACGGGATCTTAAGGACGCGGACTGCGATCTTGCACTGACCGGGTTCGATACGAAAGAGCTTGATGATCTGCTCCTGGAAGACATTTTGGACGAAGATGCAGTGCCCCCACTCCCCCACCATCCGGTTACGCGCGCGGGTGATCTGTGGCTTTGCGGTCCCCATCGCGTTCTGTGCGGGGACGCCACCAGCCCGGACGCTGTATCGCGGCTTCTGGGCGGTCGGCAGCCGTTCCTGATGGTGACCGATCCGCCCTACGGTATTGATCTGGATTCGGAGTGGCGCGACAGGGCCGGGCTCAACGGGCGCGGACCTGCCGAGCCCAGCTACCTGAAACACCGCACGAAGGGGCATCGGGAAACCTGCATCTCCGGCGATACACGCGCCGACTGGTCGGAGGCATTTGCGTTGGTTCCGAGTCTGGAGGTGGGTTATGTCTGGCATGCCTCGAAGTTCACCCGGGAGGTTCTCGATGGATTGCTGGGGATCGGCTTCCTGCACCATCAGCAAATCATCTGGGACAAAGGGCGCGCGGTGCTCACCAGAACCCACTACTGGTTCCAGCATGAGCCTTGCTGGTATGTCCGGAAAAAGAACGCTCCCTGGTACGGCAAGCCAGGGGAGAACTCGACAATCTGGAATTCGCCCTCGCCTAAGTTCCTGATGGGTGGATCGGATGAAGAAAAGTTCGATCACCCGACACAGAAACCGGCGGAATTGATGCGGAAGCCGATCCTGAACCACACCAGGCCAGGCGAACTGGTATATGAGCCGTTCCTCGGGAGCGGGACAACGCTGGCGGCGGCCGAGGTAACGGAGCGTGTTTGTTACGGATTGGAACTTGATCCCAAGTATGCCGACGTGGTGATTGAGCGGTGGCAGGGGCTGACAGGCAATAAAGCCACGCTCGAAGGCGACGGGCGCACATTCGAAACCGTCGGGCAGGACCGGGTGAGGTTGGCCGCATGAGAAACGTGACGAAGAAAGCCGCCGGAGTAAAATCCGGCGGCGAAACTGAAAGGGACCCGTTTGATTCAGGCTCCGATGGAATAGGTGCGCTCTCCGTTCGCGGCTTTCGCGGAAATGACAGTCAGGCCCATCTTCCTGCCCAGCGTGCCCGAGATGAAGCCCCGCACCGAATGCGCCTGCCATTCGGTTGCTTTCATGATCTGCTGCAGGCTGGCTCCGCCGGACCGCTTCAGCAGATCAATGATCTTATTGGTCTTGCTTCCCGTGCGCGCCCCTTTGGCTTGCGGTGCCGCTTTGGGCGTTTTCTTCATCCCGGTCGCCTTCCTGTTGGCACGAGCCTTCACGGGCGCGCCCTGGGGCTTTGGTGCGGACTTAGTGGCTACCGGTTCGCCGAGGCTCTGAATGGAATTCCAGATCCGCGTTACAGCCGTCTTGCGGTCTTTGAACTTCTTGACGGGAGTCGCGCCGGGGAGGCTGTTCCAGATCTCGACCAGCCGGGCGGACGGCCAGTTGGCCGCCAGGGCGGACAGCGCAGCGGCTGTTGCGAACCGCTCTGCACCAGGTTCGGATTCCGCCTCTTTGGCCGAGGTGTGGGCAGTAATGTTGTTAGTCTCGTGTTCAATCGTAAATGTCTTCATTGTCTTTGTCCTTTCGCGGCCGAAACCGCGGTGACCACATTCATCACTGGGGTCGGCGGCAGAAGCAAGTCAATTGTGCAGAAGGCCGACGCGGGACCGGGGATACCGGGGATGGGCGAGGCAAAACGATGAATAAACCGCGCGGCAAGCCGTTCCCTCCAGGCAATATGGCGGGACACGGGCGGCCCAAAGGAAGCCGGAACAAAGCAACGGAACCGGGACAGGCTCTGTTGGAGGAGTTTGCCCCCCACCTGATTCGCAGATGCATCAAGTCTGCGATGGACGGGGACAGGAGTTCCATGCGGCTCTGCATGGACCGCGTCAGTCCGGCGCGGAGGGACGCGCCCGTCCGCATCAATCTGCCGAGGATCAAAACCATTCAGGATCTGGACAAAGCGGCGGAGAAAGTGACTCAGGCCGTAGGGCACGGTCGGCTCGCACCTGCCGATGGGGAGAAGGTGATGAACATTATCGAGATACGCTCGCGGCTCATCGAGAAAAGCGAGTTCGAAAAGCGGTTCGAAAAACTGGAGCAGAGCGTGGCCGCCAGCAAGATCCCCCGTGCCGCCTGAAGCGGCTGCGGCACGGCAGGGACAAGGACGGGGAAAAAGGGAAAAACGTTTATGAAGCGAAGCAGCTGCAGGAGGCTGGAAGAACTGGAGCGGCGTCAGGCTGCCGCCGAACAGGAGATAAGGGATCGGGCCGCCGCCCAGTCCGGTGCCGGGAAGATCCGGGAGTTCATGCGCGCCTGGAAAGTGGACCCGCTCGGCGGCGAATCCCAGGCGGAGGCTTTCGCCCGCGCACTGGGATTCAGCACCCGGGAACTAAAGGATCTTCTGCAGAGTCGTGTGCACGAAACCGATTCCTGATCTTCTGAAACATGCACCGTTGTATGCGCCAGTCGGTCTGGCCGGCGAGAGGTCGCAGGTTTCTCTCGTTGATGCCTGTGCCTGCAGGCAGAAACAGAATCTGTTCCTGAATGTCGGGAGCCAGATTGAGCAGCTTCATGATCTGTGTCATCCGGGCCCGCGTCACATGACCGCGGCGCGCCAGTTCCGCGTAGTCCCTGATCGTTTCATCCCGCACAAGCAGATCAAAGCGGATGGAGAGCGCCATGAGACGCGCGATTCTGGGGATCGCGTTGCCCGTTTCTTTCCGGCACCATTCAGCTGAAATTGCATAGCTGTCCGGCGGCGCATACTGGCGGGCGCAAAAATCCACGGCATAGGTCATCTCCGGCTGGTTGCTCACGTTCCCGCCTGCCGGCCGGTCGCAATCGCGCTCTGATGAAACCGGATCGAGATCTGCCGGGCGCTGCCGTCATAGCCCACTCGCTCGACGACGGCCTGAATCGCCTCTACCTGCCGGGCACGATCCGTCTGCGCCCACTCGGCTAAAGCAAAGACTCCGCCGATCGCTTCCCTGATCCGCCCCACAACCGATTCCTCGATGGCGGGCGCCGAAAGCGACTTGGAGGGACAGATGGCCCAGCCCTTGCGTTGCGCATTCAGACACAGGTAATAAGGGTACTTGCGGCCATTCTTCATTGCGTAGGTGTAAATCATCCGTGCCTGGCAGCATTCGCAGTAGAGCAGTCCGCTCAACAGAGCCAGATGTTTGTTCCGCGATTTGCCTCTGGCAAAGGCTGACGGATGCGAGATCAGACCCTGCACTCGTTCCCAGGTGCCGGGCGTGAGAATAGCGGCGTGTTCGCCCGGATAAGGTTGCCCTTTGTGGCGAACGGCACCTGTATAAGCAATGTTAGTCAGCAGCCGGCGGAGCGAATTGAGCGCAAACGGACCTCCGGCGCGAAACTGACCGGTCTTGCGGGTCCAGCTCTTCAGCCGCCAGTCGCGGCGCTCGATCTCGGCGAGCGTCAGCACGGCGGAACGATGCTTCTCGAACAGGGCAAAGATCGACCGTACACGTTTTGCCTCTTCCTCGTTGACGATCAGCCGCCCGCCGCCGGGGTCCACGTCATAGCCCAGCACCGGGCAGCCGCCCACCCATTTCCCCTTCCTTCGGGCGGCGGACATCTTGTCGCGCGTTCTCTCGCCGATCAGTTCCCGCTCGAACTGGGCGAAGGAGAGAAGGATGTTCAACGTCAGCCTGCCCAGCGAGGTGCTGGTGTTGAACTGCTGGGTGACGGCAACGAAACTCACTTTGTGTTTTTCAAATATGCTGAGCATGCGGGTAAAGTCCAGCAGCGACCGGCTCAGGCGATCAACTTTGTATACGACCACGCAATCGAGTTCTCCAGCCTCGACGGCACGAAGAAGCCGGGTCAAAGCGGGACGTTCCATATTAGCGCCGGTGAAGCCGCCGTCGTCATACAGATCGGGCAGGGCGATCCAGCCTTCGCGGCGCTGGCTGAGTACGAACGCCTCGGCCGCCTCACGCTGCGCATCGAGCGAGTTGAATTCCTGCTCCAGTCCCTCCTCGGTCGATTTCCGCGTATAGATCCCGCAGCGCAGGCGAGGAGGAACCGGCTGCAGGCTGTCGCTATGACTGCTTTTTCGTACGGGCATTGGTCCTCTCCTTTTTGATGCCGGACCGTGTAAGCCCGAAGAATGCGAGACCATTCCAGCGCGTACCGGTGATCGCAACCGCAATGGCGCTGAGCGAAGAGTACTGCTGGTTCTCATACCGGAACCCGGTCGTCAGAACTTCAACCAGAAGAGTCTTTCCTTTCCATTTCCGGGTGAGCAGAACACCCGGCAGGGGCAAGCGGCTGTCCTGTTCGCGGCGACTCCGGTTCGCCTGCGTTGTGCGGATGCACTCGCCGCTGACCGTGAAGAAATCCGGCGGCGCGATCATGCGCAGGTCGGCATCGCGTGCGATCTGGTGTGCCCGCCCGCGCGCGCGTTCGGAGAGATCTCCTTCTGCCAGAGCCTGCAGCCGCCAGGCGATCCTTCGGAAGAGATGTTCCCGATGCCGGGACCGCGCTTCTTCCTGAAACACCTTCCGATACTTCTCGCGCAGACCCGCCAGACTCTCTCTGCGCAGGGTTTCGATTTCAATCAGTACGGCATTGTCCATGAGTGTGTTTTCCTCTCCGTGACCGTCAACCACAGTCACATGAACGCTCTTGGCGGCCCCGCAGGCAAGTCCAAAGCAGAAGGGGAAATACCTTGCTTTCTGCTGCCGGCCTGAGTGAGTCATGGATGTGTTCACGCAGCATACGCTGCGCAAGGAGAACAGTCATGAAACGCAGTCAGATTAACCGGGAAGGCGACAAAGGCCGTCAAAGAGTTAGTGCCGCAGCCCGGGCCGCCGTCGAGCGCCACACGCACAGAATCATCATGAACGTTTTCGGGAAGCGCTTTGAACTTACCCACTACGTGCAAATACGGGAGCTCAGGAAGCGTCCGGCGGAAGTGATTGAAATGACACGCCGTCCCACCAATGGGGGCAAAGAGGGGCCGCGTGCTTAACAAGGCGACCGCAGACCGGGTTCTGGAGGCCACCAGAGTCGGGTTGGGGCAGATACGGAAGGACCTCATCGCCTGCCGAAACCGCGATTACCGCGATAATGGCCATTACGACGACAAGCTGGGTGCGGCCATCGCACGTGTCGATTTTCTGTTGTACGACATCATGGCCGGACTTGTCAGTCCGGTTGTCGGAAAGCCGAGAGGCATAGCGAAGACAGAATCGACCAGCATCCAATAAGCGGGAGACCTCGGTGGCGACCACAAAAAGGGATCGATTGACCGTGAATCAGTACCCTCCGTACTGGAAAACCGGATCGAAGATGCTGGACCCACCGCCAATTTGGGTCAGCGCTAACCGGAAGGTTCAGAGTTCGAATACTGTTTGTGGAGCCAAATGATCCGTCACGTCGGAATCTCTACGCGCCTTCGGTTAACTGCGAAGAGGAATGGCCTTCAGTTCTCTCCGTCGTAACCAGATTCAAATCTCGGCAGCATTCCGGTTAACAAGGATAGCCGTATTTACTGGTGTAAACAGGCCATCCTCCGTTGCCCAGTCGCTCGCTGGATCGGCTGGCTCGTCTGGGATTGTGGTCCTTAATATAAGGTGAACTCTCACTATCTCCGAATTCAGTGAACGTTTGGTTTACACCAACTGGTCACCCTCCAATCAAATGAGTTCCGTGCGTGACAGCGGCCCCGGCGCGGAGTGCCGCGGCAACAAAGGTTACCTCAGCGAGTTCTTCTTCCGTTACCCCTGCCTTGATCGCGGCGCCCTTGTGGATTTCGATGCAGTACGGGCACTGGGTTGTCAGCGCCACCGCCAGTGCCATCAGTTCCTTGTACTTTTTGGGAATTGCGCCATCGGCGAGCGCAGCCCGGTCGAATGCGACAAACGCATCCCAGGCGGGTTTCGCCTTACTGCCGAGCAGCGGCAACTTCTTCATGTTGTTCATGTCGTACATAGCGGTTAATCTCCGCTTCATTGTAAACGCCGCGAGACGCCGTCCGTCCATACCCTTGCGTGGTTCATCATTTCAGCAACAGCTCGGACCCCCATACGATTTTCGGCTGAACTCTCCCAGCGCTTTCATAAATAGATGCCATATGAGGCGCCCAAGCTGAATTTTTGGTCAGGTGTATGCCTGCTCTGAGAATTGAGAAAAACATAACAGTCGTAAGGGCAGATTAATTACCGGCACCGCAACTTCGTGCCTATGATTGGGGTTGGTACGCAGCCGGATTGTGGTGAGCCCCCCTGCGGTGAGAAAGACCGCCTGGCGCGGGCGTACTCTCTTGCTAATTCGGATTACAATCGCGCTCATTATCCTTGGATGGGGCGCTTCGACTCTTCCCGCCCAGACTTCCACTACGATTATTGTTACTGCCACGCCAACTGCTGCGATCTTCGGCCAACCCGTCACGCTGATCGCCTCAGTCTCGTCGCCTCAGGCCACAGGTAAAGTCACTTTCTACGATGGCGCCAGCATACTTGGCAGCGCAGCGCTCGTAAATGGCCGGGCCTCATTCGTCACATCGGGAATTGCATACGGCATACGGCAGATAACCGTGCCTGACTACTGAAACGAAGCAGGTCCAACCAAAATACTCGGGGGTGAAACGAAGGAAGCCGGTCCTTCGCGGGAAGGACCGGCTAATTCTCCGTTTCTCCAGAGAGTGCCCGCGGGCGGTTAACGCGGTCGTCGTCTCGGCCTGCGGTTTTCGAAATTGCCTGCGCTGGTTTACAGGGAACATCGCACCTTCAATACTCGTGCGGTTGCCACAATCGCCGGGTTGAGGTCCGCCGGTTATGCGCGAACGCCGCCCGAAACTCGCTGTGCAACGGCGTTGAGAACCCTGAGGATATTTTCGCGATTGCCGGGCTGCTGATTCACGTATGGGGCGACCGGAGGATCTCAAGGTTGGGACGGGCCGCGCTGATGTGCGTCTCCGCAAACAACGGTTTGCCTCCACCGCCCAGACCGTCCATACTTCGACCATGACCCTCAAAAACGCCGCAACCCTGGCGCTGATCGGCACGCTGCTGCTGACGATTTTGCTGGCAATAGATTTCGTCAATTCCCTTCTGGCCGTCAGCCGTGGATTGATTCCGGCGATGGCCGTTCTGAGGTCAATGATTTATCTCGCTGCAAGTTTGACGGTCACGGTGTTCTTCTACGTTTTCGGCAGAGCGCAGTCACGGTGAGCGGTTTAAGGCGCTGCAAGCAGTCGTCGTGATCGGGCTGCGCAGCGCATTGCAAGGCCGTGTTTTGGTCGTCGGGCCGTCGAAAGGGATTATTGGGACTAATATTGAAGTGGTGGTGGGCAGCGGCACTCTTGTATTTCGATCAACGGCGATGTCGGGCATGAAAGGACAAACGCATCTGGATATTGGGGCGAAGGAATGCTCGTTTTGCAGGAAATCTCAGTTCGTGGTTGGCAAACTGGTGTGCAACCCGGACGGCTTCCGCACAAAAGTGTATATCTGTGACGAGTGCATTTTGGTCTGCACTTATGTTCTCGGCGACGACGCCGGTAGATTGGCGCACGATCCTGTAAATATTGACTCTCAGAAACGACCTGCGGTCCTCGATAATCCGCTAACGCCATTGCTCCTGCGATCCGTTGAACGCTGGATCAAGCTGGAATCACAGGGCGCTAACTCCGCTGCGGACTTCGAGGAACTTCGGAGCCTTGCATTGCGCCTCTTTGCTCCGAGGACGTAGGTTTCGCTCAGATTTCTATCACCACGTGACCTCGTTGTACGGCTCTCGTTGCCGAACCTGCGGGAAGCCGCTGCGAACACCACGAGCCAAGCTGTGCGGGGCGTGCAGAGAATCAACAACGAAAACAACGATATAATCAGGCCATGTTTCCGGGTTTGTACCAAGCCCCGCTCTCATCGTGCCACTTAGCGACGGCCAAGCAGAGTGGCGAAAGGTTCATGAAGCAGGAAGATTCACAAGCGCCCAGCAGGGCAGAGCGCGTTGTGGATATTGTAGGCTCCGTTATCGAATTCGCCCTTATCATCATCCTCGGACTCTAACGGGATATGGTCTGAACGATGCTCGATCCTCCAATGGGAGCGATTTACTTACGGGCCATCTTTCTGGCTCAGAGATCTGGGCTTACCGAAGTCGGCGTTGATGAGTTCCTCGCCGCACTCGATCTCCCTGAAATTGACAGCTTCCTGAACGATTTCGATCCGCGAGTCGATGGTGAGCCACCAATCCGCCCTGGGCACTTTCCGCTTTCGGATGAACTTCAGCAAGCACTTACGGTGGCGGGATGGCAGACGCTAGGCGAGACGATTACCCGCGATATGCTCCGTGAGGCTCTGGTTGCAGCCCGAAAGAGCAGAGGGTAGCATATGCAAACCGAGGTCAGCTTTGGCACTCCGAATTTGGCGAGCCGTTCCCGGAACTCTCCCAGAAATTGCTCCGCCATCTTCCGGCTTTCGAAGCCCACCACCAGATCGTCGGCGTAGCGAACGACTATGACATCGGTCCGCGTGACTTTCCGGCGCCAGACTTCGACCCAAAGATCGAATACGTAGTGCAGGTAGATGTTCGCCAGCAGCGGCGAGATCACCGCTCCTTGCGGAGTCCCTACCTTCGTCTCCAACCTCTGGCCCTCCTCCGACACTCCCGCCTTCAACCATTTCTGGATCAGACGGACAATGCGGGGGTCACCCATCCGGCATTTATTCGGGAGTCACTTCCGCTGCCTGGCTCAGCCGGAACAGATACCGGCAGCCACTGACTGATCAAAGCCAATGTCAGGCCCTGTATAGGTAAAGTCCGGCTGCAGACCGCGGAAATCTCATAAAGGTTTCATTACGGTTCCACGAGAGCGCCTTGAAAGACGTAGATATACTTCCAAAGCGCCTTGCCGCCCAACGACAAGCCAGTCGCTGCAAAAGTCGGGACCATCGAAGGGTCGGGCACAACTTCCATTACGATATCGACCGGTCCTCCGATCGCGAAACCCAGTTGACCCTCTCCCTGTATGGTGATCTCGCCGTCCGAGGCGTGCGCCAACCATTCGAACGGGTAGCTGTCGAAAGGCCCGTAGTGACCTAACAGCTTAAGCGTGACCCACGAATTCGAGTCGCCGCCCGTCCAGTTGATTGTAAAAGGCGGTCCCTGGCTATGCAGGGTTATCCCCGCCAGCGCTGTCGTGACCTCTATCGGCGAGCCGATCTGCACGGACGACTGGAACGACCCTGTATCCGCACCCCCGCTGGCGGTGACGGTAAAAGACCCAGCCTGAATCGTGCCGGCGGGAAGCGTTGCCTTATATTCCGTCAGTCCGCTCACTTGCGCCGACTGTACTTGCGCCGTCGTCAACCCGTTTAGAGAGATATTGAAGACGGTGCTGGACGGAAGCGGCGCTGGTTGAGCGGCAACCGTAGCGAGCCCCGGTCCGGACACCGTCACCGTCCCCGCAGCGAGACTGCGATAGCCCGGAACCGGACACCCAGGCCCGAAGTACGTTATAGCCCGGATTGAGGAAGTGCCCTCGGCAAAAACTGGCGGTGTCGGGGCTTGTTTGCCGGGCGAGGCCTGAAGTGACACCGTAAGGGTGTCGCTCCCGGTGGGGGTGGATGAGGAACTTGCCGGAGTGGTGATCAATTTCTCCCACAGGACCTCTCCGTAACCTTGCGTCGGCGGATCGACGCAGGCGCCCCCGCCCGAGGCTATGCTGATCGTTACCGGGCCACTCAGGTTGGAATTCTGGATCTGCAATGGAACGGTGCATCCCTGGCGGACATTCGCGGGAACAACAAAATTATATTGATCTGCGCCCACTAGCCCAGGAGCCCGGCCCGACCAGAACCCGGACCGTGATCACGTGCGGAAATGGTGCGGCTCGCCCGGGTCCTGCGCGCAGTTCTCACGCTTCAATGAGGCCGCACGTGATCACGTGCGGAAATGACGATCTCTTCGGTGCCATCGACGCGGATGATCTTGCTTCAATGAGGCCGCACGTGATCACGTGCGGAAATCGCCCTTGATCCGCCACTTGCCGGTCGCGAACTCGATGCTTCAATGAGGCCGCACGTGATCACGTGCGGAAATCCCAGTGAGCCATCGCCACCGGGTCCTGCGAGACGACGCTTCAATGAGGCCGCACGTGATCACGTGCGGAAATCATTCGGTTCGTACAGAGAGCCGTACCGTTTCCAACCTTGCTTCAATGAGGCCGCACGTGATCACGTGCGGAAATCTGCCCGGGAACCGGCGGCGCGGACGCCATCATTTTGCTTCAATGAGGCCGCACGTGATCACGTGCGGAAATGCCGTTGCGGGTTGCGGTTTCGAATCGGCGCATATCGCTTCAATGAGGCCGCACGTGATCACGTGCGGAAATGCAGAACGTCCACCGGCGCACTGTAAAGTTCGCTTGCTTCAATGAGGCCGCACGTGATCACGTGCGGAAATGCCCTAGACTTCTATGGACGCATTGCCGATAGTATCGCTTCAATGAGGCCGCACGTGATCACGTGCGGAAATACTTGCGCTTCATCACGTCCTTAGAACCGTCGTCTTCGCTTCAATGAGGCCGCACGTGATCACGTGCGGAAATGAGCGGGTCGTGGCTGCGTTGCGGAAGTCAGCTTAGCTTCAATGAGGCCGCACGTGATCACGTGCGGAAATCACATGACGCTCGACGGGTCCAAGGCCCTCTTCGCTGCTTCAATGAGGCCGCACGTGATCACGTGCGGAAATGTGATCGACTGCGACAAGCCCGCGCCGCCCCCGAAGGCTTCAATGAGGCCGCACGTGATCACGTGCGGAAATCGAAAGAGGTTATTGTGTTCCGCTTTCCACGCCCGGGCTTCAATGAGGCCGCACGTGATCACGTGCGGAAATCCCCGAACGGATTCTACCGTCACGCCAATACGGACTCGCTTCAATGAGGCCGCACGTGATCACGTGCGGAAATGGCACTCTGGCAGTTTCTCTCTTCGTGCCTCATCGGCTTCAATGAGGCCGCACGTGATCACGTGCGGAAATACTGGGAACCCAGGGCTCTTCGCGTCTGCAGATGAGCGCTTCAATGAGGCCGCACGTGATCACGTGCGGAAATGAAAGAACGGGTAAAATAATCCATCGCGATTGACTTGCTTCAATGAGGCCGCACGTGATCACGTGCGGAAATACATGGGCAGTGGTTCTCAATCGCCAGCGCCAATTGCGCTTCAATGAGGCCGCACGTGATCACGTGCGGAAATCCTACATGTCGGAGAGCGCAACGCGGCTATGGATCGCTTCAATGAGGCCGCACGTGATCACGTGCGGAAATAAAGCCCGTATACATCTATTTCAACAACCATATCTAGCTTCAATGAGGCCGCACGTGATCACGTGCGGAAATTCAGAATCAGCGACATACAGTACTGGCTTGAGCGCGCTTCAATGAGGCCGCACGTGATCACGTGCGGAAATGAAAGGCCCATACTGTCAGCGTGCCGCTCGAAGATGGCTTCAATGAGGCCGCACGTGATCACGTGCGGAAATGATGCAAGGCACACGCTGGTGCCGCTTCCCGCAACGCTTCAATGAGGCCGCACGTGATCACGTGCGGAAATAACCGCGTCCGCGGGGGCATCTCTTAATACGCTCCGGCTTCAATGAGGCCGCACGTGATCACGTGCGGAAATTTCCAATCTGTTCCAGTTCCCGCGCAAGGGAGGATTTGCTTCAATGAGGCCGCACGTGATCACGTGCGGAAATGGATAATCAAACACATAATTCTGTGTACCCGGAGTGCTTCAATGAGGCCGCACGTGATCACGTGCGGAAATGTCACCGGTCCCGACGTTCTGCGCGTGGGCGCCAGACAGCTTCAATGAGGCCGCACGTGATCACGTGCGGAAATTTGGGCCTACCGCACGTCAGACCAGTATGCGGCTAACTTGCTTCAATGAGGCCGCACGTGATCACGTGCGGAAATTGCATTTCTTTGTCCTCACTTCTTTGATGCAACTTTGGCTTCAATGAGGCCGCACGTGATCACGTGCGGAAATGGAGCAGCTTGACGAAGCCTTGGCAGGCATCAAAATGCTTCAATGAGGCCGCACGTGATCACGTGCGGAAATGAAGAACGATCTCTTGTCTCGGGTGGTGGGACAAGAGCTTCAATGAGGCCGCACGTGATCACGTGCGGAAATAGCTTGACAATATCGCCGGAACCGGCGATGCTGAGGGGCTTCAATGAGGCCGCACGTGATCACGTGCGGAAATAAGGGAACGTTACAGCCGGAATCGGACACTTGATCCCGCTTCAATGAGGCCGCACGTGATCACGTGCGGAAATACGCTTGCCAATGATCGGCCGTGGCCGGCACCATATCCGCTTCAATGAGGCCGCACGTGATCACGTGCGGAAATGGGTATCGCTCGTGCGGTAGCGTTTATGACTGCTATGCTTCAATGAGGCCGCACGTGATCACGTGCGGAAATCACGGCCTGCTGGCGGTTCGCGGTGGACCATTCGGGCTTCAATGAGGCCGCACGTGATCACGTGCGGAAATTTGCGGGCAATGGCAGGATAGTTTCTTTTTCAAGCGGCTTCAATGAGGCCGCACGTGATCACGTGCGGAAATGAATCTCCGCTGGTTCACCGTCCCGCTCGACTCGCATGCTTCAATGAGGCCGCACGTGATCACGTGCGGAAATACGTTCGCGGTATCAATCCAGATTGATTTGCAAAATGCTTCAATGAGGCCGCACGTGATCACGTGCGGAAATGGGATTGACCAGCGCCGGGGTTAAGGCTCAAAATGGGCTTCAATGAGGCCGCACGTGATCACGTGCGGAAATATCTCATCCAGTGACATACGCCGTTGATCGCGCCAGCTTCAATGAGGCCGCACGTGATCACGTGCGGAAATCAAGATTGTGCCTCCTTACGTTTACGCCACCGTTCTTGCTTCAATGAGGCCGCACGTGATCACGTGCGGAAATAGGCGGAGCGCGGCAAGACCGGTACGAGCGCTTCCGGCTTCAATGAGGCCGCACGTGATCACGTGCGGAAATGGGTCTTCTTTCATCTTTACCATTAAAGCTCTATCGCTTCAATGAGGCCGCACGTGATCACGTGCGGAAATAGCATGGCCCCTCACCGCCCAATGCGTCTACGTATGGCTTCAATGAGGCCGCACGTGATCACGTGCGGAAATGAGCAAATTTTCGCGCGAAGGCTTTCACTTCGACCCCGCTTCAATGAGGCCGCACGTGATCACGTGCGGAAATGCAGTAGCGGAATTCGGCGGGGGCGGAGCGAGTGGCTTCAATGAGGCCGCACGTGATCACGTGCGGAAATGCATCGATGTCCCACGGGGTGAATCCCAGCCACTGGCTTCAATGAGGCCGCACGTGATCACGTGCGGAAATGCATCACGCAAAAATTCTTTGATTTTCTGCCATTCGCTTCAATGAGGCCGCACGTGATCACGTGCGGAAATCTTCCGGCGTCAACCAAATAACCGGATGCGGAATCAGCTTCAATGAGGCCGCACGTGATCACGTGCGGAAATGGCATAGCGCGTAACCTATTCGATTATCAATGATCTACAGATCCGATTGCGAGCAGTTGCGATCTGGCTCTCTCTTGATTCAGTCCCAGGGGCGAACACGGACCGTCTAACTGCGTTGTTTCAATAGCTTACACCTTTGCGAGCGACCCCCGGCCTTTTCGCGTCACCTCACCGCTCGCATCGGTCACCTCGTCACGAAAACCGGGTAGGTGGCGATCTCGCCCTCGATCACGCGGGCAAGCAAACGGGCCTGAATTTCTAAGAGTCGCCTGTAGCTTACTCGATATTCAAAAAGCGGGTGCGTTACTAGTGAATCCATCCTCAGTTCGTAGGCCCGGAAAAATCCCTTGCGACCCGCTGGAGTCAACGCTACCGATTCTCCGACGCGCACAAAATCCTTCTCCGTTACCATCCGCGTATTTATGGCGCTGAGGACAGCGGAGTCCGCGATCAGCGGACGGAAGGGTTCCATCAAATCCAGAGCAAGTGCCGGGCGTCCATGCCGCAGTTGGTGATAGAAGCCCATGTATGGGTCGAATCCAACTGCATAGCAGGCGATGGTGAGGTCCTTGGCCAACATGCTGTAGGCCAGCGACAGCAATGCGTTCACGGGATCGCGTGGAGGCCGGCGGTTGCGTCCTTCGAAGTCGAAGGAGAATCCTCGGGCCGATACATCCGGGTCGTCGTCCGGTTTGATCATCCCTCCGAATTCACCGAAGTAAGCCCGGGCTGCTGACCCTTCAATTCCGAGCAGGGACTCGAGATTCTCAGCTCGTTCCGCGCGATCCGCCATGGCTTTCATGACGTTCAGAGAAGATTTTCCGGGTTCGATATGGTTGCGCTGGAGCATTGTTCGCTGGTTACGAATTTTGCCAGCCATCAGAGCGCGGGCGATTGAAAGCGGAAACCATTCCGAGTCCGCCAGGCGGAATTGCGACCGCCGGAGCGCCACATTCTTCGTATTCAAGCCGGTGGTGATGCCGTAAAAGTATCCTCCCATGGAGAAATACGAAACGGGTACTCCCGCCTCGCAGAGAGTCTGGACCGCTTGGGTCGAGATCTGAATGTTGCCAAGCAAATTCACCTGACAGATTTCGCCGACGCGAACCTCCTGAATGGTTTTGTCCTTATCTTTTACCTGGAGGACTTCGCCCGATTTGCCGACCCGGAATCCCTGCGTGTTGAGGTAGAGAGGCTTCAGGTCGTCGCGCGGGGTCATGAGCTGCCGGATGGGCGTTTTCAGGCCTTCGCTGGCTGCTGGTTTTCGGGCGACGCCG